>MPMD02255639.1_pt1 | contig 84734 bp, 75 predicted proteins | sample 1617291 | NCBI WGS metagenome assembly MPMD02 (sample SAMN05944810, study PRJNA350692) | marine metagenome | biome: marine; feature: ODZ; material: water; isolation source: 120 m water sample filtered on 30 um supor filter | place: Pacific Ocean | collected 2012-04-09 | depth 120m m | reverse complement strand
GTTTATGGTGACTCTGACCGACGAACGCGTGCGCTGTAAGCGGGCACCTTTCGATCATCCGGAACTTAAGGTCCCGGCTGGCCATGGCATATACGGCGTAACCGACGATGGTAGCGGTAATGCCGTTGACGATGTCTTAACTATCGAGGCGGTTGGGGCGGCTGGCACCGCGCCTGCCGACTGTCTGAAGGGGTTCCTCCAATGAATGCGTTTAAGAGAGTAATCGACTGCATCGGTCATCATGCCGGGAGGCAATCCCTGGTCGGGGAGTACGATATGAAAAAGATTCTAATGAGAATAATTCCCGGAGCGGCGTTGCTCGCGGGACTGTTGCTGGGGAATGTGGCGCTGGCTGACGACCCGGTGCCGTTCACGTTCAAAGACCGCTGTGTGCCGTATGAAATCGATCACGACTTCATGCGTTCCGTCGGCGTGGATCCGGACAAGATCCTGACGACGTTTGGCGATGCCGATACGCTGCCACCGGACGATGGGACCGGCAACAGCGGCACGCCGGCCCCATGGACCTGGGACCTCGACGACGAAGATAATCCGGTACCGTGCGACGAGTTCCATACGCACAAACGTCGCACACGCTACGAGGGCTGTCACTTCTACGACGGCACACCGTGTTATTTCACGACGAACGGTCAGATGGACCAGGATGCGTTCACGGATGATGAAGCCGGGCGCCGCGCATTTGAGCGGGCCGAACACTTCGTGTTCTACGAGGTCGTGCAGCAGTTGGAACAGTCTCCACCGAGCCCGTTCTGGCCGGACGGCTATGCCCCGGCGCCGATCTTCACGGACCCGTTTGCCGGTGGTTTCGCGGTCGGCACGCAGACCAAGATCATGAATACCCTGGCGGAATTCGACGAAGATTCTGCCGCCGCTTCCTACTGGCGGGACAGTCCGCTCGGTATCTGGCGCATGGGGTTGATCCAGTACACGCCGAAAGCGGCGGCCTGCCGGACGGACTTCGTCACTCCGGATTGCGTGTTCCAGAACGACCTGCTTGCGGCGAACGGCACGAGTTCCCAGAACATCGGTTACCCGCTGATCTATTCAGGCGACAACATCTTCGATCTGACCCAGCGCGGCCTCGTATCGATCCGTTACCGGTTAGGCGCCAACGGCATACCGGGCGGCCCATCCGGACCACGCTACATCCTGTGTCCGGTACACCAGCATCCGGGTAACGGCGATACATCGGAGGGCAACGACATCATCCAGGCCTTCCCGACGCACATCGAGCATCAGCCGCCGAGCAACATGCTCGTGCTCGCGGATGGCCCGCGCGGCCATTTCCGGCAGGTTACGTTTAATGCCTTCGGGGAGACGCCGCCGACCGGAGCACCGGGACCGCACCAGGAGCAGAAGGTTTACGACAATTTCGATTGCCTGCAACGGACCGGGAACTGGTGTCCCTGAGGTAAACAAATATTAACGCGTAGTGAAAACCCCGCCGTGAGCGGGGTTTTTATTGTCGGTCGATCTACTCGACCGAAAGAATTTTTACGTCGAATGTCAGTGTCTTGCCGGCCAGGGGATGATTGAGGTCCACGATTGCCGTGTCCTCGTTGATTTCGGTAACCCGGATGAGGCCGTTGTATCCTGGCGTGCTGAACACTGCACCAGCTTTACGCGCTTCCGGCGGAACCTGCTCGATGGGTACTTCCTGGGTGGCGTCCGGATCGACCGGACCGTAGGCATCCTCGGGGGCTAGCGTCACGGACGTTTCATCGCCGGCAGCCAGGCCCACCAATGCGTTCTCGAGAGCGGGCAGCAGCTTACCCTCACCCTGTCTGTATTTAATCGGGTAGGTGTCTGTGTTGCTGCCTATGGCCTTGCCGTCCGGCAGCTTGAGCGTATAGCTCAGGGAAACGACTTTACCGGGTTCGATTGTGTTGCTTGTCGGCTCGTTGGCCGAAATATTCAGCGAGCAAAGCAGGCTGGCTGCAAATGCTAAATGAACCAAGCTGAACTTGTGCTGCCAAACATACATCATAATTCTCCTGATACCAGTGTGCACTGGTATGTGCAGTCATTGTGCCTGGCAGATATATATAAAGACTCTGCCGCAAAGTCAGGCCAGAGAGTACCATGTTCCCCGTCCTGCCCCATGTCGTTCAAGCAGTCCGTTCATATCCACCTCTCCTGGTGCCATTTTGTATAGCTGAAAGGCGTCTAGTAAAGTGGGGGCTATTCAGTTTCTTAGTCAGGAACAAATGGATCGATGGATGCAGAACCCTTCCATCCACTCCACTCACTGCATTAGTTTCTATACGAAATCTGCATTCCGCACAGGCGTTCATTGCGATTGACTACCGCATAATGCGGCACGCCCAAGATGTCGCGGGGAGGTAGCGCGAATAACGGCGTGTCGTCATCTGTCAGATTGTTGCAAAAGCCGTCGAGAGTCCAGTTGTCGTTGCGAACGCTCAGACGTAGGTTGACCGTTTCGCGGGAGGGCACGTAACCCTGGTTCGCCATGTCGCTGTAGATTTTGTCCTGCCAGGAATAGTCGAGGCGGCCCAAAAAATCCCACTGAGTTCCGAATAGCGGCCAGTTGACTTGCACACCCGCGTTGAACATTTTCTCAGGAGTTCCGACGATATTCTGGCCATCCAGCGAACCGCTGGTAAGCGCAAATGTTGGTCCAAACACCAGGTCACAGGGAATAACCAGGTTCTCGCAATCTTTCAGGCCTCTAATGGTTACGCTTTCACCATCTTTGTATACGGGATCGATGATTGCGGCACCGATGTTCAGATCCAGCCATTCCGTGGGCGCATAGAAGCCCTCCAGTTCGAATCCCCGGATTTCTGACTCTGCCACGTTTACGGTGATCGGTAAGGTATTATTGTCAGGATCAATCATTGTGACCTGCTGATCCTCCCAGTCTATGTAGTAGGCCGCAACGTTCACGCGCGCCTTCCCGTCAAGAAAGGTCCACTTCGAACCCAATTCATACGTCCAGTTCTTTTCCTCGTCAAAGACAGGCTCGGCCATCGAGCCGGGATTAAAGCCACCCGATTTTACGCCCTTTGCGACAGACCCATAGACTAGCAGGTCGTCTGTCGGGGTGTAATTCAGAATAAAGCGGGGGGTCAGAAATTCAAAATCTTCTTCCTGCTTACCGGTTGGCGGTACTCCGGTAGGAAAGTTGTTTTCAAATTGATCTGCCTTCTTTTCTTCACGCGTGTAGCGAGATTCGGCCAGCACATTCCATTTGTCGCTAAGATCATATCCAAGTGAACCGTAAACCGAGTAAAAATCATTCTCGAAGTCGATTGTGGAATCGACCTGAGTATTGTTTGGATCAGCGAATGCGTAGAACTTCGTTCCATCCGGATTCGACAGTGTAATGTCGCTGAGCCGTTGCCTCTGATCCTGAAAGTTTTCTGTGCTGTAGTAAATGCCCGCAGACCACTGCAGGCGACCATCGCCGGTGGATTGTAGCCGCAGATCCTGACTGAATTCGTCCCGATCCTCAGCCACTCCTGTAAGGATCGTGCCTATAATAGGCGCCTGGGCCAGGGGGCCGCCGAAAAATGTACCGATCGCAGTCGGGCTGACTGTATCGCACACGGCGGCTCGTATGTCCTGCCTGCAGGTACTGAAATCCCGGAGATAGTCGAACTCGCGGTCCTGATAACCGGTTAAGCCTATCAGCTGAAAATTCTCGAAGTCGAACTCAAATTTGAGGCTGCCGCGCCAGATTTCCCTATCGCCGGCATATGACCGTGGGTCGATCCAATATCGATCGCTGGTGTTACGAATAGCACCGTCCATCAACTGCGGTATCGTATCACCGCCACCGGCTGCGTACTCAAATGGACTTGACAGAAACGTCTGGCCTACCCTTTGGGGGTCGTCATCGGCAACCATGGTCACGGCCGTGGGATTGGAATCATCGTCCTGGTACGACAGCGACAGGCTGAAGCGCAGCCGATCGCTGGCATCCCACAAAGTCCCCCAGCGTACAAACTTGGTTTTGCTGCTGCCCAGTTGTTTGCCATCGAGCTCGTTCTTGTGGGTTCCGCCGGTCTGGTTGTAGCCTGCATCCAGACGCATTGCGAGGGTGTCACTAATCAGAGGCCCGGAGACAAATGTCGAAACACCTTCGCGATCGTGCTGACCCAGCGTAACCTGCCCGCCATATTCAAACTCGTATGTTGGTTTTGCCGTGACATAGTTGATGGCGCCGGCAAAACTGTTGCGTCCGTACAATGCACTTTGCGGGCCCTTCAAGACCTCAATACGTTCGAGCGACTCGAAGCCAAAAAACTCCGATCCGCTAAAACCTGGCGTGTAGACACCATCAATGAAGTTCGCCACGTTGGGTTCATCACCGACGCGGGTTTGTTGTGCCAGTCCGCGGATAATAACTCGGGTACCCGCAACCGAACCCGTCGTCCCGAAGCTTACCCCGGGTGTCTGTTGTGCCAAACGTTCGAGATTGTAGACATCCCGAACCCTCAGGTCTTCAGAGGTGAGGGCGGTGATCGAGATCGGCACCGATTGCAGGTTTTCTTCCCGACGGCGGGCGGTAACGGTTAGCTCTTCAATACCGGATTCTGCGGTGCTGCTGGGCGGTTTTGCGGCATTTTCCTGTGCCAACGCAAATGAAGAAATTCCCAGGCAGGTTGCTGTCAACAGGGCGCGGCGCCCGAAACTAATGAAATACCACATGATCTCCCCCGATCAAATATGCACAGTGGCTTGCAATAAGCCTGTTCATCACCACATTTCTCTAGAGCCTATTTGGGATTCAACCTTAACTGTTTCCTACAATATAGGCCTTGAAAATTATAGATTTGCCAGCGCCGGCACTACCTTTTCGCCAATCAGCCGGATCGACTTGTCTGGCTCGTCGTAAAGACGCAGGGCAATTTCGGTAAGTCCTGCTTCGCGAAATTGCTGCAGGCGATCGATCTCGTAATCAATTTCCGTCGCCGGCGACGCGGATGTGCAGCGTCGTACGATCTTGTCTACGATATCGTCCGGAACACCATCGATGTCCGGAGACTTTTTCTGATAGGCACGAATAAACGCGTTGATATTGTCCTTGACGAGCTGCTTCTCCTTCCCTTCGAGAATATCGTCGAGGTAGTGATCGTAAAGCGTACCGCGTACGGCGAGCCAAGTACGCGCCTCGCGCAATGCTTCTTCAGCACTGTCCTTGACATGCCAGGCCCAGAAATTATTCATCCGGAAACCAGTCGGATCGCGCCCGGATGCCTGCTGGGATTCATCGATGATATCCCGTGCCCAGCATACGCGATCAATGACAAAGTCGCTGACCATGATGCCGTCGGCGTAACGTGCCGCCGCGCGCAGCATTTGCGGACCGTTCGCACCGATATAGACGATTGGAGGTGGGCTTTTCGCCCAGGCAGCGTTGTACCAGCCTACCTTGAAGAGTTCGCCCTCGTATCGCACCGGTTTACCCGTCGCTCCGGCCTTGATGATCTCGAAACATTCGCGCACTGCGCGGACGACACGTTGCGGTTTGACACCCATTGCCTGAGCCGTACCACCACCCGCGCCGACCACGATCTGCGCGCGGCCATGGGTCAGTTCGTTCAGCGTCAGCAGCGAACTGGTCATCTTGAGGGGATGCAGTTCAAACGGACTCACGGCAATCGGTCCGACCCGAATACGCTGCGTAGCAAGCCCGAGCTGCGCGAAGTTGATGAACGGGTCGCGCGCGTCACTCATATTCGAAACCCAGACGCCACCGAGGCCATATTCCTCGGCAAGTTTGCCGAGTCGTAGTACGGTTTCAGGCGAATTGTTCGATTCTAGTATGACGCTGATTTTCATCGCGGGGTGCCCCACCGACGACACGATGTTTGCATGTCAAAGCGCATGGTTGTCGGGGATATCCTCGAGCGGATATTCAGACAACCTAGATTCATAGCTATTACTTGACCTCGGTATCCGCATCGTCGCTGTCCTGGGTCGAAGCCAGCGGCTCTTCAGGAGGTCCATCAACCACGACGAGTTCGGTCAGCATACCGACAGCGGCATGGTGGAATATGTGACAATGGAATAACCAGCGTCCCAGTGCGCCACCAGGTGTGCCATCAGACTTCGGCCGGTCCTCCAGGGGCACTCGCACCACGGCCGTATGAAATGGCGGTATATCGATGGTGTCTACAAACTCGTTGTATGAGTATTCGTAAACTGTTTCTGGCTCTTCCTCTTCCTGGAAGCTATTGTTGAACACCATACGCAGCGGCTGAAATGAGAATCCGTGCAGGTGCATCGGATGATGTGCTTGTGAGAGGTTGGCAATCTCGAGTTCCAACATACCACCGACCTCTGCGAAACGGCTGGAATTCAGGTAAGGAATATCGCGATAGTCTCGGTCGCCGCTTTCGTCAGGGGGGATGGTGGCGTGATAGCCATCCATGGCTTCGCGCATTTGAATCACGTTGAGTTGAAAGATATTGCTCGACATGCCGGGTCGCGGCGGCTCCATTTTCGCCGGATCCAGAAATTTGGCCAGTGCACTGTCGTCCTTGATGCGGGGAACCGGTGAGTCCACCTTAGGGTGATTACGCAAAGGGTCGCCTGCGGCAAGCACGCGCGTTTCCCGGCCGGCGGCACCCTTGACGCGGAAATGCGCAACGGGAACCGTGGGCAGGGCGCCGTAGCCGTGCGGATAAGTCTGTGTGCCATAGCGCTGGTAATCCTGCGTCCAAAGGGTCAGCACCTCACCGGACTCAAGGTCCGGCGCGTTGAACACAATGTCTGCACGATTTGCATTGGCGAGCAGAATCTCACCTTGCCGGTACTTGGTGTCCATTGTGCCCAGCATGCCGCCCTCGATCCTCACACGATCGAGTAAACCGCCCTCGCCACCGATGCGCAGTAACGGAATATCGTTACCGGCACTGTCGGTGAGGCGCAACCAGAAATATCGATTCACCGCGGCATTGATGAGTTGCAGGCGCACTGGCTCGCCACTCTCGATATCGATCACTTCCGCCGCCTCATCAATCAGCGCACCGGGTTTCTCGGGTGTGCCATGACGGCCCGCAGCCATGCGGCCGTTCGTCAGCACCAGTTGCCCTTCATTGACTCGGCAGCGATCACCAATTGCACATTTCAGCGAAGGTTTCACATTCGGAATATCGCCTTCCGCGAGGGGGCCGTCGGTGGGGTTTCCCATATCATCGCGAGGCGATTCACACAGATCGCGCGGCGATGGCCATGCCACCAGGCCCGGAAAATCTCCCAGCTTGGCTTTATGCACCCACGGCACATCTGCGCCCGGTTTATATGTCACTTCATCGTTTTGGCCCGGTTTTTTGCATACCGTCATATCGGCGAACGTGAGAACATGTGCATCACTTGCCGGCGGCACGATGCCGATCTCACCGAGCGTCTCATCTGCGGTATCGGTGACGATTAACGGACCGTACAAACCCTTGAACTCGTCATTGGAAGGCATCGAATGCGGGTGGTAAAAAAATACACCGGGGCGAGGCACGACAAAATCGTAAGTGAACGTTTCACCCGTTGGCACCGGGTTCTGGGTCACCTCGGTGCCATCGTTTGCATTGTCCAGTTCGATCCCGTGCCAATGCACAACATTCGGTTTAGGCAGTTCGTTACGAAAGTGCACTATCAGACGCTGTCCAACACGCAACCGGATCAGTGGACCGGGTGTACCCCCGTTGAATGTCCAGGCGTTCGCCATCAGACCATCACCGGACAAGTCAACCGACCGGACGGCCGCCACGAGATCGACTTCGACAATTTCAGGATCGGGATTCAGGTCGACGGCCTCGAACAGCTGGTTGTAACCGGTGCGAGGACCCCGGTCACCGGCGTTCGCCGTTGCGCCGACCAGTAATAAAAGCCCGGCAATCTGCAGGCGTATGAGATTTTTCATTTCTTCACGCCTTTGAGGGTCAGGTAGCCTCCCTGCCAAGAGTTCATGTGCTCCTGCTCTGAAAGTTCGAAGGTGGCTGCGCCTCCCGGGATGTAATACTCATTGGTCCAAAAACCTGCAGCCTCGACTACCTTTGCCTCGCTATCTGTTGATACTTTTAACAACAGGTTGTCCCAGCTTGAATCCTCACCCATACCCTCGGTGTCCCAGACAACAATTCCCTTCTTACACGACATACCATCACGATTGTCTTCACAGGTCATCCCCTTGAATTCACCGATGCTGACTGTTCCTGGATTCCCGCCATGAATACCGCCCAGCGCAGGGTCTCGTACATTCGGCAGCGACCCGGGCTCCTTCCATCGCCCCGCGTGGCCCATGCCACCAACGGTGGTTGGTGCGTTTTCACTGGTAAAGCAATCTTCAGGGTCGTTTTTCATGCATATCAATGTTGGAAATCCCTGTTTTCCGACCACATAGTCGAATCCACCGTGCTCATTTGGCTCGGCGAAGTTCACCGTGACCGGCGCGACCGTATGCGTGAGGCTGTCCCACTTCTGAACCGCACGAGGCGGTGCACCCCCGGTACCACCGCGTAACTCGTTCACATTGGTAACAACGGAACGTGCTGCTGGCCCAACAATCAACCTGGCGCTCAATTGGTCATCAAGAGAATCCGGTGTACCACGATCATCCACCGCAATCACTCCGTCGAGTGTAGGTGCAATTCGATCATCGCCCGGCTCTGGAATGTAGTCCGGGTTTGCATGCTCGCTGTCCTTGGCGAAATAAACCGGATTTACCGTCGGGCCGACCCATGGCAGTTCCAGGCCGCCAAGTTCCGGCAACGAGCGGGCGTAGGTACAATCAGCGCCGAATACGAATGGCGTCATATGAATGCATGCGTTCTCCTGTGTACCGTTGAGATGGCCACTCACAGTGGTCTGTTTCCCGGGCAACGGGGTGGCTGCAAGGGCGTAGCTGCCGATGGCCTGCATGGTCAGAATCGATAACGTGAGAACTAAGGTTTGGGGCAATGTTCGCATCAGTCTCTTCCTTCAGATAATTCTGTTGAATTCCGTAAAAAAGCTGGCCCGGGTTTTACGTTTTTCATCAACATAAACAGAGCAACATCACCCGGGTCGCCGGCTTTGACCTGATCTACCGGCATTGAAAATTGTTGACACGTCGCACAAAAAACAGCATGTGCACCCAGAATGAAGCTTTAACATGGTTAAAGGTCAAGGGCTGCAATCTCGATGGGTACGACTCCGATTTTGCGGGCACCAGCGAACAGGCTGATTAATGGCTATGGAGGTGTCAGATGGCAAGATGGAAGTTTTCAGCGAAGCTCAAACGATAGGTGGCTACATGGCCTTTAGCCGGCAATGACGCTGAAGCAGGTCAGTGAAGACCTGCAGATTGGATCAGGTCTTTACGAATTCGAGCAACAGAAAGATTTGGCCGAAAATAAACGCATTCGGCCCGCTAACGTGAAGCAGCAGGTCTCCGGTATCGGAGGAAACCTTAAGTCCCGGGTGGGCTTTACAATCGGCTTCGACTTGCACAAGCCGGTTGAGTGCCTGTTCCAGTCGCGCGTCGGGTTCGGTGAACAGGACCGAATAGCCGTCGTCATCCCACCATATATGAACGTGCTGGCCACGGAACTCGGACAGGAGGCTGCGGGATTCACTATCGGCCAGCTTGCAGCCGACGCACTCGAACAGTTTGGTAAATGACGGACGACCCAAGGACTGCTTGTGCCCGCATGTGCGCTCGATCAGTTCGCGGAATTGCTCACCGGTGGGCTCGCTCACCGGGCGGTTAAGATGCTTGGTCAGGTCGTCCCGGAACAGCTCCAGCTCGTGCCGCAATACCAGCATTTCGGTCGTCCGTTGCTCGATATCCATGAACCGTTGTTCGGTGATCTCGCGAAGGTTTGCATCTTCCTTGGTTGATTCCCCAGTGGCGCCAAGAATCAGTTTAATGTCTTTAAGGGAAAAACCGCACCGCTGTGCGCTGCGCACAAATCGCAGTGTGCGCTCGGCTTCCGGGCGATACAACCGGTATCCGGAGTCCGTGCGGCCAATAGGCAGGAGTATTCTTTCTCTTTCATAGAATCGCAACAACGACGTAGCTACGTTGGCGCGCTTGGCCAGTTCACCGATTGTTATGGCTTCGGTCATCATTGCTTCATACTAGGTAACAATTTATTAAGGATATTTCAGAGCCGTTTTTCATTGACCTTTGAGTTACTTTAGCCTCAAGACTAATTTAATATCTACTAAACTGAATTCTATCAAGTACCAAAATCTTAGGCTCACCTGCATAAGTGCGTAAATCGGGGGGGTGCCGTCAAAAAAGATATTGCACGGGAGAAAGGGTTTTGTGGAATCCTGGTGCCCAGGAGAGGACTTGAACCGTCTCAATAGACGGTAGACGGGCGCGAGTTAGCACGAATCTGGATAGAGGGGCTGGCTGCTTGCGAACCGGGAACTGGGTAGCTTTCATGTATGAACTGGAACTCTTTCCAGTTCCTACCATGGAGGTAGCCCCTTCCGGTGGCATCCAGATAGTAAAGAGCCGCCCTTTGGGCGGCTCTTTACTATCTGGTGCCCAGGAGAGGACTTGAACCTCCACGGGGTTGCCCCCACTGGCACCTGAAGCCAGCGCGTCTACCAATTCCGCCACCTGGGCAGGTGTCGTAATCAAACGAGGCCGAGAATCTACAGACAGGTTTTATGCTTGTCAACGCGCTATGCTTGCACCCCAATGACTTACTCAAACACCTCGGTGCCTGCCTGTGGCTAAGCGTGCCCAGGGCAAGACGGCCGCCCGCAGGCCCGCTTCCGGTTCCCGCCGAAAGAAAAAACAGCCCTACAAACACCCGGTTCCTGACGCCAGCGATATCCTCGCAGCGTTACAGGACCGGGGCGTACCGCTGAGCCTGGCGTCACTGGCAAAGACCTTCGAACTGCGTGACGAGAACGATCGCAAGGCTTTACAGCGCCAACTCAAAAAGATGGTAGCCGCCGGGGCTTTGCTTAAAAACCGCCGTGATGAATATTGCCTGCTGGCCAAACTGGATGCGCTGACCGGCAAGGTGTCCGGCCATCCCGATGGCTTCGGTTTCCTGGTGCCGGACGATGGCGGCGACGATATATACCTGCCGTTTCACGAGATGCGGGCCTTGCTGGATGGCGACCGGGTCGCAGTACGTCTTTCGGGCAGGGGGCGGAACGGGCGGCGCAAGGGCGCGGTCGTCGAGATCCTTGAGCGCGGCAAGACCACGGTGGTAGGCCAGTTCCGCCGCGAACACGGGGTCGCCTATGTCGTCGAAGCCGCCGCGCGTTCGCCGCATCATTTCATGGTGGCGCGTGGCGAGGCCGGCGGGGCGGAGAACGGCCAGATGGTGAAACTCGAAATCCTCGAGTACCCGAGCGAGCGGCGCGAGGCACAGGGGAAAGTCATCAGTGTGCTCGGCGCTCCTGACGATCCCGGTATGCTCACAACCCTGGCGATCGAGAGTTTTGGTTTGCGCACCGGTTGGTCCCGGTCCGTGAACAAGGCCGCAGACCAACTCGGCACGACGGTGCGTGAGTCGCACATTAAGGGCCGCGTCGATCTGCGCGACACACCGCTTGTCACGATAGACGGCGCGGATGCGCGCGATTTCGATGATGCCGTTTATGCCGAACCTTCAGGCGACGGCTGGCGGCTGGTAGTGGCAATCGCCGATGTTTCGCACTACGTGCAGTCCGATGACGCAATCGACAACGAAGCATGCAAACGCGGCACCTCGACTTATTTCCCGGACCAGGTGGTACCGATGTTGCCGGAGGCTTTGTCGAATGGCCTTTGCTCGCTGAACCCCAAGGTCGATCGTCTGTGCCTGGTCTGCGACATGCAGCTGACGCCCGGCTGCAAGGTCAGCAAGTCGAAATTCTACAAAGCAGTTATGCGTTCGCACGAGCGCCTGACTTACTCGGAAGTTGCTGCCGTCATGGAGCAGCGCGATGCGAAAGAGCGCAAACGGCTTGCGCATGTGCTGCCGCAACTCGAAAACCTGTACGAGGTTTACCGGGGGTTCGCCCGTGCCCGCAAGCGACGTGGCGCACTCGACCTCGAATTACCTGAGGTGCGGATCACCCTGGATGCAGACCATCACATCGAAAGCGTTGCGCCCCGGCATCGTAACGATGCACAAAGGGTTATAGAAGAGTTCATGATTGCCGCTAACGTGCAGGCGGCCAAGTTTTTGCGTCGCCACCGCTTGCCCACGCTCTACAGGGTGCATCCGGGTCCGGAAGAAGACCGTTTCGAGGAGCTGCGCGCGATGCTGCAGGAGCTGGGCTTCAAGGTTGCTGCCGAAGCGCAGAAGCAGCCCCGTGCGCTTAACAAGATTCTCGCGGCGCTCAGTGATCGGCCGGACTTTCCGATGCTCGCAACGGCGGTGCTCAGGAGCATGTCGCAGGCCGTGTATCAGCCGGGGAACGAGGGGCACTTCGGGCTGGCGCTCGACGCTTATGCGCATTTCACATCACCGATCCGGCGTTACCCGGACCTGCTCGTACACCGGGGCATTACGCACATACTTGACGGCGGCAAGCCGGGCGCTTTCGGCTACAAGCTGCCGGCAATGGAGCTGTTGGGTAAAAACTGTTCACAGCTCGAGCGCCAGGCCGAAAAGGCAAGCCGGCATGTCGAGTCACGCTACAAGTGCATTTATATAAAAGAACATGTCGGCAACGAGTTCGATGGGGTAGTCACGGGCGTTACGCATTTCGGTTTGTTTATCATGCTTGAAGACTTTTTTGTCGAAGGTCTGGTGCACGTAACCAACCTGTCGAATGACTATTACCATGCCGAACACGGCGGACTGCGCCTGACCGGCGAACGTAGCGGCACAAGCTATGGCCTGGGTGACAGGTTGAGGGTGCGCGTAACACGGGTTAACGTCGAGGAAGCGCGTATCGACCTGCAACTGGTCGACGCTGAGCCTCCCGCGACAGGCGGGGGCCGTAAGCGCAGTAAAAAATCCCGCCGCCGCTGAGTGCGGATAAGAAGCTATGACCGAGAGAATAATTTACGGCATCAATACAGTGCGGCAGGCGCTTAATAAATCGAGTTCGCAGTTGCTGCGGATCTATTTGCAGGATGATCTTGGCCGGAAACGCCTGGCGCGCCTGGCAGATGAAATACGCGCCCAGACAGTCGTCGTCGAAAACAAAAGTGCCCATGAGCTTGAACAACTGACCGGGACCGATAAGCACCAGGGTGTCGCGGCGGTGCTGGTGGCGGACGGGCCGCTCGACGACCATGCTGCACTCGACCTGCTTCGCGACTTAACAGACCCGTTGATCCTGGTGCTGGATGGAGTTGAAGACCCGCGGAATTACGGCGCCTGCCTGCGGACAGCGGATGCAGCCGGCGTGGATCTCGTCGTGGTCGGCCGCAGTCGCGGGGTTGCGATGACACCCGTCGTCAGCAAGGTCGCATCGGGCGCGGCCGAGACCCAGACGGTGGCGCGCGTCGCCAATATTGCCCGTTTTCTTAAGGCGCTGCGTGACTTCGATATCTGGATCGTGGGTGCAGACGAGCGGGGCGGCACCGGTCTCTTCGAGGCCAACCTGACCGGCCCACTGGCCCTCGTTTTGGGCGCCGAGGGGAAGGGGTTGCGCCGCCTGACCCGCGAGCACTGCGATACGTTAGTTAGTCTGCCCATGCGCGGGGCCGTCGAGAGCCTTAATCTCTCTGTCGCTGCAGGCGTATGCCTGTACGAGGCGTTACGGCAACGAATGTGAAAACTGTTGGCGTTCTTTACCCTGTAGGAGCGGCTTTAGCCGCGAACCCACCCAAATTGATGCGGGTAACGGACCGGAACGCTCAAATCGGATAGTGTTTCCCCATCGGTAGTTCTTGTTCCTCATGCGGCTGGTTCGCGGCTAAAGCCGCTCCTACAGCCATTCGCACGGCGAAACCTGGTGATCAAATTCCCATTTACCCTCCAGAATCCCTGCATTTTCATAGACATCCGGATGGCTGAAGCCTTGCGCTACCTCCGCCTCTCCGGTAGCATTCCCAGCCCTTTTGCAGTCAATGGGCCGCGAGGGACTCCTTGCCGCACCGGACAGCCGGGCGGCATTAATCCGTAAGGAGCAACAATGAGACATTATGAAGTGGTATTTCTGGTCCACCCGGACCAGAGTGAGCAGGTGCCTGCCATGGTCGAACGTTACCAGGGCATGATCACCTCGAGCGGTGGCCAGGTGCACCGTTTCGAAGACTGGGGCCGCCGTCAGCTGGCCCATATCATCAACAAGGTTCACAAGGCACATTACGTACTCCTCAATATAGAGTGCGACCAGTCGGTGCTGGATGAACTCCTGAGTGCATTCAAATTTAACGATGCCATTTTGCGTCATCTCGTCATTCGTCGTGACGAGGCAATTACCGAAGCATCGGCACTCGCCAAATCGGGCGAATCGGAACCTGAAGATCAGGAAGAAAGACCGGCGCCTGAGGTCGACAAGCCTGATCCGGATGCTTCTATTGACGAGTTGCCTGCCGATGAAGTGCCGATTGAAGATATTGCGGAAGATCCTCCGGCAGGTGTTGAAACAGATGAGACAGGGCCCGAAACAGATGAGGCAGGGCCTGGAACAGATGAGACCGATATTGACCCGGCACGCGAAGCGATTGGTTAGACCGGTCCGTATACAACGAATTCAGAGAGTAAGAGATGAGCAGATTTTTCAGACGTCGCCGGTACTGCCGGTTCACTGCAGATGGTGTTAAGGAGATCGACTACAAGGATCTCGACACTTTGCGTAACTACATAACTGAAGCCGGTAAAATTGTTCCCAGCCGTATTACGGGGACGAAATCGCATTACCAGCGGCAGCTGGCAACAGCGGTAAAGCGCGCTCGATTTCTTGCGTTACTGCCCTACACCGACAAGCACTAGATGTTGTTACATCTGGTCGTGTTGCCAGATAAGTGAATTAGCCGGGAATCGTGGTTAGGTTTGCAACATGGCTGGCGGCTAACCGTATCCGTAGGGTCGTTTTTATCGCAGGCTTCTTTCCAGTTATCGGCCTGGGTCTGCTAAGCGCTGCAACGGTCGTAATGACCGCGCAGTTACGCGGCCCACGGGATGCGTTGCTGGATTGCTTGCTGGCCCTTGCGATGCTTACCGGGATAGCGCTGGCGACCGGTTCGGACGCGCTGTTCCTGGGATCCAGTGCCGCGCTGAGTTGGTTGCTCTGGTTGCTGCTCGGCAGCCTGGCGGGCCGCACCGGTTCACTGACGCTGGCGGTGCAGGCGGCCGTTATGCTGGCGCTGGTCGGAATGGCTATATTTATAGGTGTTGTCGGCGACCCCGTTGCCTACTGGGCCGAGACTCTGGAAACTTTGTACGCAAGTTTCGCGGAGCAGGGCTTTGAAGTTTCGGGCGACGTTGATATAGGCGCCCAGGCAGCATTGATGAGCGGAGTGGTCATTGCCGGGAGTCTGACAGGCTCGACTGTAGCATTGCTGTTGGGCAGCTCGTGGGCCAGTGCGGTAACGAGCGGTAACTTTGGGGAGCAGTTTCGTTCACTGCGGCTGGGCTATCTTGTCGGCGGACTGGCTGCCATCGCAGGCCTGGCCAGCGTGTTTGGCCTGCAGTTGTCGGGGACGCTGTTGGTTTTTGGTGCGGCCTTTATGTTTCAGGGCATGGCTGTTACAGCCTGGTGGAGTCATCGGCTGCAGTGGCCGCGAGGCTGGTGGATCGGGTTGGTTATACTGCCAATCCTGGTTGCGGATTTGCTGATAGTGGTAGCCGCCTTGTTTGCCGCTATGGGTTTTATAGATAACTGGTATGGCCTGCGCCGTTCGTTTGACCGAACTTAGACTCGGTCTGCGAAAGGCCGTTGTGGTTTAATTGAAGATGCCGGTACCGGCCGGCAGAAGGAGAACAGGAATGGAAGTGATACTGCTCGAAAAGGTGGAAAACCTGGGCAATATCGGCGATCAGGTTCGCGTGAAGTCCGGCTACGGCCGCAATTTTTTATTGCCGCAGGGCAAGGCAACGCTTGCTACACCTGAAAATGTAGCTATTTTCGAAGCACGGCGCGCCGAACTGGAAGCCAAAGAGGCCGAGGAAATGGTGACGGCCCAGGCGCGTGCCGACAAACTCGAGAACATGGAACTGTCCATCACGGCGAAAGTTGGCGTGGAAGGCAAGTTGTTCGGCTCGCTTGGAACCATTGATATTGCTGAAGCCTGCAACGCGGCGGGGGTTGAAATTCAGCGCAGTGAAGTCCGGTTGCCCGATGGCCCGCTTAAGTCGGTTGGACAGCACGAGGTTGAGATCCACCTGCAGACGGGGCTGAATGTCACCATAAAGGTTAATGTTGTCGGTGACGATGCGGATGCCGAGCTGATCCAGGAACTGGTTAGCGACGAGCAGGAAGAACAGGCGGACGAAGGGGCTGACGAAGCCCCAGGCGAGCCGCCGAAAGAAGACGAATAAGGATATATCCATGGTGCAACCGGTCAGGCATTCGGATCACGGCATGTCTTTGACCGAACAGGTCAACACACCACCTGCTTCGGTCGAAGCCGAGCAGGCCCTGCTGGGTGGCCTGATGCTCGACAATCAATCCTGGGATAAAATCGACGGCCGCGTTTCCGATGGCGATTTTTATCGCTCCGATCACCGGCTGATTTTTCTTGCAATCAAGAAGCTGGTCGAACGCAACAGTCCGCGTGATGCAGTTACCTTGTCGGAGTTTCTCGAAGGCCGCAATGAATTGGCTGACGCCGGTGGCCTTGGTTATCTTGGTGCACTCGTCAAGGACACGCCCAGCGCTGCAAACATTGCCGCTTACGCCGATATCGTTCGCGAGCGAGCGCTGCTGCGCGATTTAATCGAGGCGGGCAATGATATTGTCGCCAGTGCGTTCCGGCCCGAAGGACGCCCCGCCAGGGAAGTTGTGGACGAAGCCGAGCGCCGGGTATTCGAAATTGCCGAGAAGGGCACCCGGGGTAAGCAGGACTTCAAGTTGCTGCAAGAGTTCTGCAAGGATCTCGTTGCTGAGCTGGATCGCCGCCATAGTGAAGGTAAGGAAATTACCGGGCTTTCAACCGGTTACAAACGCTTTGATGAGATAACCCAGGGCTTGCAGAAGGGCGACCTGGTAATTCTCGCCGGCCGTCCATCAATGGGTAAAACCACGCTTGCGTTGAATATCGCAGAGTTCGCTGCCTTTAATCCCACCGAACCCATTCCCGTTGCTGTTTTCAGCATGGAGATGGGCGCGGAACAGCTGGCGCTAAGGTTTGTATCCTCGCTGGGCCAGGTCAGCCAGGGGCATTTGCGCAATGGCCGTTTTAACGACAGTGACTGGCCGAAAATAACCAGCGCACTACAGCAGATGTCGGAGGCACCTTTATATATAGACGATACACCGGCGCTTACACCCGGTGATGTGCGTGCCCGTGCGCGACGTTTGAAGCGACAACACGGCATCGGTCTCATTGTTATAGATTATCTGCAGTTGATGAATTCGGGCGGCAAGCAGGAGAACAGGGCAACGGAGATTTCCGAGATATCCCGAAATCTGAAGGCGCTCGCCCGCGAACTGGAATTGCCTGTGATCGTGTTGTCACAGCTAAATCGAAGTGTCGAGCAACGTCCGGACAAGCGCCCCGTCATGTCGGATTTGCGCGAGTCAGGTGCAATTGAACAGGACGCCGATCTCATCGCCTTCATATACAGGGACGAGGTCTACCATGACGATTCACCTAAAAAAGGGCGGGCCGATATCATCGTAGCCAAACACCGTAACGGCGAAATCGGCGATTTCTCCCTGACCTTCCGTGGGCGGTTTTCACGTTTTGAAAACTACGTGCCCGAATTTGAGCTGCCCCCCGAAGGAGGGTTTTAGTGACCGAAACGGCGGTCGCGATCATCAGGCCACAGGCTTTAGCGAATAACCTGCGGCGAATCCGTAGTGCTACTGCCGGTTGCAGGATCATGGCCGTAATTAAGGCAAACGCCTATGGCCACGGGCTGGAGCGGATCGCCCGGCTGCTTGACGATGTGGATGCGCTTGCCGTTGCCGGGGTGTGCGAAGGCATTCGCTTGCGTGACGCCGGGATCAGGCAGCGCATTGTTGTGCTGGAAGGGTGCAGCGAAGCGGATGAGTTAAATGCCGCCATCGCACATCAGCTTGAGATCGTGGTCCATGATCAATCGCACTTTGAGCTCCTGGATGGGGCCATTGAGCAGGACATGCTTGATGTCTGGATAAAGATCGATACGGGCATGGGGCGTCTGGGCTTCGATCCGGCCGATTTGTCCGATGTACGCAAGCGTATCGAAGGTATCTCGTGCGTACGGCCCATTCCCCGCGTGATGACCCATCTTGCTTCGGCTGATGATCCGGACAATCCGTTGACGCTTGAACAGGTGCGCCGATTCGGCGACGCCATCGGGCATTTTACCGGTGACGTTAGTATTGCAAATTCTGCGGGTGCGTTGCTGTGGCCCCAGACGCTGGAGCCTTCATTGTCACTGGATTACAAGGGTGAAAACTGGGTGCGGCCCGGGCTAGCCTTATTTGGCGCGTCACCGGTAACAGGCAAGAGCGCCCGCGAGATGGGACTTGAGCCCGTCATGAGTTTTGAGTCACGGTTGATTGCAGTAAAAACGATAAAGCGTGGCACCGGGGTCGGATACGGAAGCGCATGGCGAGCCCGGCGTGACACGGTTGTCGGGGTTGCAGCGGTCGGTTACGGGGATGGTTATCCGCGGCACCTGCAATCCGGTACCCCGGTGATGGTTAACGATCGCAGGGCCGCACTGATCGGGCGCGTGTCAATGGACCTTATAAATATAGACCTGACCGATGTCCCCGTTGCCGCGGTGGGGGACCGGGTCGTTTTGTGGGGCGGCCATTTGCCGATCGAGGAAATTGCAGCACGAGCCGGCACAATTCCTTACGAACTCATGTGTCGCCTGAGCCAGCGTGTCGGGTATCGCTTCGAGGCCGTTGATTCGGCCGGCCCTGAAGAACAATCGCTGGGTGTCAGTTAGCGAAGAAACCCATCTTGATGCCGATCAGTTCGATGACATCGTTATCGCTGAGCTTCTCAGCCTGATCGCCCAGTCCGGTACCATTGACCTTGGGTGGATCGCCGTTCTTTTTATTTTCGACCAGAACGATGTAATAGCCTTCACTGCGCTTGGTGATGGCGATGATCTGTACCCCGGGACTACCCAGTGTGGTCAGCGCCTTATTGAGTTCGACCTCGCGCCCCGCAAATTTGCCGTTAAGTACCTGTACCTTGGCATTTTGCAGTTGCCGGTAACCTACCTGGCTCCCTCCATCTGACGGAGCACGGCTGATAACCGAGGGTGCCTGGGTTGTCTCGCCCGTGCTGACTGCAGCGCCCGAAGAAGCACTTGCCGCAGAAGCAGATTCCATTGCAGTCTGCTGCATAGCTTCCTGCGAGCTGTCTATGATCATCGTGCGGGCAAACTCGTCATCCTGCTCTTCTTCCTCGGCGACAGTTTCGACAAAACGAAGCTGGTGATGGCCGACGGTGACAACGTCGCCATGCTGAAGGGCATGCTTCTTGATCAGCTTGCCATTTACATAGGTTCCATTGGTGCTGCTTAAATCCTCAAGGAATGAATCATTGAGGATATTGATGATCAGCGAGTGGTGACCACTAACCGCAGGGTTATCTATACGCACATCGTTATCAGGCAAGCGCCCGATCGTGTAGCGTTCCTTGGTCATATTGAATTCAGCCAGAACCTGACCCCCAAGGCTTAGTATCAATCGTGCCATGCGCGACCTACCTCATACTAAAAAGCTTCTTGAGTTTGCCCAGCAGGCTGACCTTGGCCGGAAAGGCTTCCAGCGCCCGCGCGAGTATTACCGACACGTTATCCTTTCCACCATGGTCATTGCTGAGCTGAATGAGTTGCTGACCTACCGTTTCAAGGTTAGCACTAAAAGTGCTGATAGTTAAGTGAATATCCTCGTCATCGACCATGTCCGGCAAACCGTCGGAACACAGGAGGAACACGTCTTCTGGTTCAACCGGGACTTCGTTGAGTTCCACCTGTACCGTAGATTCCACACCCAGCGCTCGGGTCACATAGTTGCGGTTGGTGGAGCGTTCGGCCTCCTCGCGGGAGTAAAAGCCCCGGTCTACCAACTCCTGAAGCAGCGAATGATCCATCGTGATTTGCTCCAGGCGGTTCTTACGCATCCGGTACAGGCGTGAATCCCCGACGTGCGCAATTGACATGCGATCGTCATAGAACAGGCACGCCACAATAGTGGTGCCCATGCCTTCGCAGCTTGCCTGGCTTTGTGCCGTCTGATGAATAATCTTGTTGGCGCGGGCAATAGCGTCCCGGAGAACTATCGTCTGGCGCATCATGCCCGTGTCGACCTCAAGTGCCGACCGGTCTTCCCGCAGGCAGGCTTCAGTTGCCAGCCCGATGACCGTTTTTACTGCGATGCTGCTCGCAACTTCGCCTGCATTATAGCCGCCCATGCCGTCGGCGAGTACGTACAGGCCTGCGTCGAGGTTGCTCCCGATCGCATCTTCATTGTGGTCACGCACTTTTCCGACGTCGGAAAGCTCCACAGAATTAAATTTTGTTTTCAGGCTTATCGGCATAACTATTATGAAAAGTTTTTGGCACAGTCACGCAAAGCAACCGCCATTTCATGGCCTGTCGTAAAACGATCTCCCGGGTCTTTAGCCAGAGCCTTGTTAATAATTTCATCCATACATTCCGGCACATCCTTGCGTAGCTGGCATACCGGTATGGGGTCTTCGTTTATGATCTTGTCCATCAGTTCCGGGATGGAGTCTGCTCTGAACGGCACGCTGCCGGTTAATAGCTGGTAGAGGGTTACTCCCAGCGAGTAGAGGTCTGACTGGCCGGTCACGCCATCGCCTGACAATTGCTCGGGGGGCATGTACGAAGGCGTTCCCAGGATTATGCCCGTTTTGGTCCAGCTGCTGTCTGTTAACCTTGCGATGCCGAAATCAGTAAGTTTAAGGGTGTCTGTCGCCGCATGATAAAGCACATTTGCGGGTTTGATATCGCGGTGCACGACCTTTTGCTTATGGGCGTAGTACAGGGCTTCAGCAGCGCGTGCACCCAGTTCAAGTACCCGTTTTGCAGGTAGGAGGTCGTCGGGCTGAGAGTGTTCCAAAAGCGACATACCTTCGAAGAACTCCATCGCAAGGTATGACACGTCATCGTCTTCCCCTGTATCGTAAATCGTAATGATATTGGGATGATTCAGACGACCGGCGGACTCGGCTTCGCGCTGAAATTGCAGGCGGGCATCCCTTAGCGCGCCTTCATCAAACTCTCTTGCCAATGCCACGGTCTTAATGGCCACCTTGCGATTGATCGCAGGATCGCGGCCAAGATAAACGGTTGCCATTGCACCGCGTCCGACTACCCGGTCAATTTCGTAACGGCCCAGCTTACGGCGGTTAAGACTGCCGGATGTCGCTGACGTTTTGCGGCGGGCCGGGGCCTTTTTCTTGCGCGCGCCCGACAGCTTCTCCAGCAGTTGTGCAACATCACGGTAATTTGGGTCCAGTTTGGCAATATGCTTCAGAACCTGTTCGGCGCGGGCAAATTTCCTGGCCTGACCGTGCATCTGTGCGATCTCGTAAAGCTGTTCCTTGGTGTCATCCGTTGGCGCCTGCTGGCGAAGTACGGAAAACTCCAGGTCAAGCTGGCCCTGTTTATCCGTAGTGATAGTACTGATCGGACGCACAGGTCGTTGTATCGTCCGCGCTTGGTGGATTGTTGCCATGTTCCAGACATGCATGGTCCAGACCGCGATTGCTGCAAAGACACCGGCGGAAGCAAATTGCACCCAGATACCCTCGGATATCAGGAACCATGCTTCGATCATGAGCAGCAGCGTTGCAAGTACCAGGCCGGTTAATGCTGCGCCGATGGTCGGCATATTGGGCATCCATAACAGGATCAGGAACCAGATAGCCAGCAAGGTACCGATTTCGAGATTGGACAGCCATTCAGGCCGAAGCAGGAAGTCGGACTCGATCAGGTTCGACAGGGTGCTTGCCGTGACCTCGAGCGGGGACATATTTGCATTGACAGGTGTTGCCAGCCCGGGCATCGACGCCAGGTCCGATTCGCCGATAAGCACGATACGGTCGCGAAAAATTGCTTGGTCGACCTGACCTGAACGAACCGAGCTAAGCGTTACTTTCTGAAACGCAGGATTTTCCAGAGTGCCATTGTAGTAACGGTTCAGCAGCCGAAATCCGTTATCAGTGTAAGTAATTTTGTCTTGAAGATAGACAGCGTTGGGAGCTGCAATAACGATGCCATCGTTATTACCTTGCATAGCTGATTTTGTGGCGAGGGCGAGTGACGGCAAATAAATGCCATCCGCATTAACGACCAGTTCCGCCCATCTCGTTATTCCGTCCGGATCGGGCCAGTAGTTGGTAAATCCTATTGCTCGAACTGCTTTACAGACATCCTCAGGGGGCACAGAAATGTGGCGTATACGACGACTGTTGCGCATCGATTCTGGTTCGGTCCCCTTGAGGTTTACAGCGTGGTTTGCGCAGTTTGCCGAGGAACTACCTTCGATGTTGATATTGGTAAAATACCCGGATAGCAGAATATTGCCCGACTTCGCCATTTGTCCTATAAAATCGTTGCGCGCGTCGTAGTTACGCTGTAACTCTTCAATTTGCCCGACGAGTGGCACGAACTCCCCGGACACCGATTCAACGCTATCGGCTAGTTTCTGCAGTTTCGCTAGCGCAAGAATCTGGCTTTCGGCTTTAGCGTCCATTATGGTCAAAGGCTGCGTGGCAACTACGAGCTTTGCGCCATAGTCGTTAAACAGTGATGCGAGTTGACTGAAGCGGGATCCGCTCCAGACGTCTTTGTATTGTTCCGCGCGGGAATCGACGGTAACAAGCACGATTTTATCGCTGGCCGCTTTATACTGGTAGCGCTGGAAAAAGTCGTAAACCCAGGTTTCAAGGCCGTTAATTTGGCTGATTGTGCCGACCAATAATGCGATTAATATAAGGGCAGCAGCAGGCCACAGGCTGCTGGGCCTGGAATACAAATTGGATGCCCGGGCATTCATTTCGACATATTATCGGGATTGGCTGACATCTTGATGAGAACCAGGTGGCATTTTTCCAGTGCCCATGCGGGGTACAGCGTTTTTTTGACCGCCGGGATGAGACCGTGATCACACTTTTTAATCCATGAGTAAAGCGACCGTTTCCTATGTCTGTAACGAGTGTGGAGGGCACACACTGAAGTGGCAGGGCCAGTGCCCTGCCTGTGGGGCCTGGAATACGCTCGAAACAGCTGCACCGAGAGCGGCAAAACGTTCCGGCTATGCAGGCGAAATAAAGGGCCTGAAGCTTGCCGAACTAAGACAATCGGAAGAGGAACGCATACCGACCGGGATTGCGGAACTGGATCGTGTCCTGGGCGGTGGCCTCGTTAGCGGGTCGGTCGTGCTTATCGGCGGAGACCCCGGCATTGGCAAATCGACTCTGTTGCTTCAGGCTGCCGGCGGACAACCGGCTGACCGGCCGGTCCTCTACGTCACCGGTGAAGAATCCCTGCAACAAATCGCAATGCGTGCACGCCGGCTGGAAGTGGATACCGTAAATTTGTCAGTACTCGCTGAAACATGCGTGGAACATGTTGTACAGGCCGTCAGCGAAACGCCAGTGGCGTGCCTGGTTATCGATTCCATTCAAACTATGTACAGCGAAGATGTGGCGTCTGCACCCGGCTCGGTAACCCAGCTGCGGGAATCTGCCGCGCAACTCGTGCGACTGGCGAAAAGCACGGGGACGACAGTTTTGCTCGTAGGACATGTAACCAAGGAAGGCGTCATAGCCGGCCCCAGGGTTCTTGAGCACATGGTTGATGCTGTGCTGTACTTCGAAAGTGAATCAGACAGCCGCTTCAGAATTTTGCGGGCGGTTAAAAACAGGTTCGGTGCGGCCAACGAGCTGGGCATTTTCGCAATGACCGAAACGGGTATGCGGGAAGTTCGTAATCCGTCAGCCATTTTTCTTTCGCAGCATCCCGATCCGGTGGCCGGTAGCGTGGTGACGGTCTCGCGCGAGGGCAGTCGGCCATTGTTGATCGAAGTGCAGGCGCTGGCCGATCAGTCGGGCGGCAGCCTGCCGCGCAGGCTGGCGCTGGGTATGGACCCGAACCGGCTTTCCATGTTGCTCGCCACGCTGAACCGGCATGCAAATGTATCGGCCTATGACCACGATATTTTTATCAACGTGGTAGGGGGCGTGCGCATATCGGAAACGTCTGCGGATCTGGCAGCCCTCGTTGCGATCGTATCCAGTCTCCGGGATCGGCCTGTTCAGGACGGGACGGTTGTGTTCGGCGAAGTTGGCCTCGCGGGTGAAATCAGGCCGGTTGCATTTGGCGAGGAACGCCTTCGGGAGGCGGTTAAACGCGGCTTTAAACATGCGATCGTACCGCGTGCAAATCTGCCTAAAAAAGCCTTTAAAAGCATACAGTTGACAGGTGTAGATTATTTGCGTGGTGCGCTGGAAGCGCTCGGCCTCTGATTCAGTCAGGCGGCTTTGGGCGGACTGGTGGGATCAGGCGACCCGATGCGCACCAGGTTAACGATATTTTCGCTCGTTTGCAGGATCTCTACCGGATAATCGCCCAGCATTAATCCGGTTCCCTGTTCCGGGATCGTTTCCAGTTGTTCGAGAATCAGGCCGTTTAGTGTCTTGGCACCATCGGTAGGCAGATGCCAGTTCATCATTCGGTTCAGAGAGCGAATGTTGGCCCCGGCATCAACCAGGAAACCATTCGAGTCCTCATCCGGTTTGACATCAGCGTGTGACGGCGAACCGTCGCTGGCAAACTCGCCAACGATTTCTTCCAGTATGTCTTCCAGGGTTACGAGCCCCTGGATATCACCGTATTCGTCAACGACCAGGGCGGAGTGGCGGCGATTGTGCTGAAACTGGACCAACTGGCGGTGCAATGGCGTGCCTTCGGGAACGAAATAAGGATTCGCCATGATCTGACGTAGCTTCACGGCATCAAGATTGCTCAGGTTATCGGTACCGACCAGTCGGCGCAGATCGAGTATGCCCAGGACATTGTCGATGCTGTCCTGGTAGATGGGCAACCGGGTATAAACGCTGTCGCGAATCTGCGCGATGATGTCAGGCCAGTCGTCATCGAGGTCGATGCCGATGATTTCGTTATGCGGCACCATGACGTCATCTACAGTCATATCTTCTAGCTCCAGGATGCCCTGCAACATGCGGTGCCGTTTGCGGGGTAACAATGCGCCCGCTTCATTGACGATGACCCGAAGCTCTTCGATGGTGAGGTTTTGCGGGTTCGCCTGATCAGGGCTGACGCCTACCAGTTTCAGGAGTGCGTTTGACACCAGGCTGATTGCCCAAATCAATGGGAATGCAAGTTTCTGTAGCGGGTAATAAATGTAACTCGCCGGAAACGCCAGTCGTTCAGGCTGAATAGCGGCGAGCGTCTTTGGCATTACCTCGGCAAAAATCAGTACGACCAGGGTAAACACAACCGTCGCCGCTGCTGATACCCATGCTGAGGGGCCGAATATCTTCAGAGCAATCGCACCGGCAATTACCGCTGCGGTGAAATTGACAAGATTATTGCCAAACAGAATTAGTGTTATTAAGCGATCCGGGCGTTTTAGAAGTTGCTCAGCGAGGCACGCGCCGCGGTGTCCCGACCGCGCTTTGTGCCTTAAGCGGTAGCGGTTGAGAGCGACCAGGGCTGTTTCAGTGCCCGAGAAAAAAGCCGATAAAGTTAGAAGTAAAAATAGGGATCCGATTAGAAACCCAAGGGGGACATCGTCACTCAAGAGAGCGCTGCTCCTATATGACCGTACACAGCCCCATGGTGGCTAACCGGGCCTCGGTCTGTCAAGGATGCAGTTCGCGGGTTGAAATGGCGCGGTGGCGGGCCTTTCGTAAACCGGGACAGCGGTTACAATGCCGTGGCCGAAAGGAAGGGCTGGCATGGAATTATTGTACGAGGGTTATTGATGTTTGCGGGTTTGAGCTCACGACTGAGACAGGTATCGGAGAAGCTCCGTGGGCGCGGACGACTCTCCGAAGACAATGTTACGGATGCTGTACGTGATGTGCGCATGGCATTGCTCGAGGCGGACGTTGCCCTGCCTGTTGTAAAAAGTTTTGTCGCCCGGGTTCGTGAACGCGCTGTCGGCACCGAAGTTACCCGCAGCCTGAGTCCCGGCCAGGTATTTATAAAGATACTGAACCAGGAATTGACACGTACGCTGGGTGGCGACATGGCGGAGCTCGAGTTACGTCAGCAACCTCCCGCCGTTATCCTGCTTGCCGGTCTGCAGGGTGCCGGTAAAACGACTACCGCCGCCAAACTTGCCGCGTACCTCAAGGGCAAACCGAACAAACGATCGATGCTTGTCAGCCTGGATACGCGACGCCCCGCTGCGATGTTGCAGTTACAGCAACTTGCCGAGCGTGTTGATGCGCCTTTCGTATCCTTTGAAGAAGGCGACAAACCGGTTGATATCGCCCTCGCGGCAATGGACGCAGCCCGCAAGAGCCTGATCGATGTGCTGATCCTGGATACCGCGGGGCGTACTCAACTGGAAGCGGAATTGCTGGATGAACTGCGGCATATTCATGCAGCGACAAAGCCTGTGGAAACCCTGTTCGTCGTCGACAGTATGGCAGGTCAGGACGCCGTCAATGCCGCGCAGGCATTCGGTGAGGCGCTCGACCTGACCGGTGTAATTCTGACGAAGACAGACGGCGACACCCGTGGGGGAGCCGCGTTGTCGGTCAAGACCGTTACCGGTAAGCCGATCAAGTTCGTTGGTACAGGTGAAGATATCGAAGCACTCGAGGTGTTCCATCCGGAGCGAATGGCGGGGCGCATTCTTGGGATGGGTGACGTTCTGAGCCTGGTCGAGGAAGTGGAGCAGAAAGTTGACCATGAGAAAGCGGAAAAACTTGTGGGTAAGCTTAAAAAGGGCAGGGGCTTTGACCTGAGTGATATGCGTGACCAGCTGGCCCAGATGCTTGAAATGGGCAATATGCAGGGCTTGCTGGAGAAGCTGCCCCTGCCGGACAACGTGAATGCCGATGCGCTGGCAAAGGGCATCGATACCCAGGTGCTCCGCCGCCAGGTTGCCATTATCAATTCAATGACCCCCGGCGAACGTCGTTTCCCCAAGACGATTAATGGTTCGCGCAAGAAGCGCATCGCGAAAGGCGCCGGGCTGCAGATTCAGGACGTGAACCGCCTTATCAAGCAGCATACGCAGATGCAGAAAACCATGAAGAAGATGGGCAAGGGCGGTATGCAGAAGATGCTCGGCGGTGGCGGGGGGTTCCCCCCACCCCGCTGACCCGCAGATCCGGGGCCACCAAACCGGCCCCCGTTGCCCGGAAACCCGGCTTGAAGGCGAAAAAGGCCGGAATTCTTTATAAATAAAGGCCTCCAGCGGGTTCACATCCGGGAGATTTCCAGTAAAATTGCGCGCTCACAGGATCGGCGGAGCATAGGTTCCGCCGAGTTTTTTATTGTCTATTAATTGTATTTACCAGGCTTAGGAGCAGGAACAGATGGTTACCATCCGTTTATCACGGGGCGGAGCCAAGAAGCGGCCGTTCTATCACATCGTTGTGACGGACCAGAGAAACCGCCGCGATGGCCGCTACATCGAGCGACTGGGATATTTCAATCCGGTTGCTGTCGATGGCAAAGACCAGATTCGGATTGATATTCCGCGTGTTGATTACTGGATCGGGCAGGGTGCGCAGCCTTCCGATCGTGTCAGTACTTTACTCAAGGGTTACAGAAAAGAGCAGGGTGGTGAAGCGCCCCCGGCTGCCGCGACTGACGCCTGATATTGAGCGCAGGCGGGACCATGCAAAATGGAGCAGAACAAGTCGGCGGTGCTGGTAGGTAAAATTGCCGGGGCGCATGGCGTTCAGGGCTGGCTTAAAGTCAGTTCTTTTACGGAACCGCCCGAAAACATATTTGGCTACAAGCCATGGCAATTGCGAGGTCAGGATTCCACACACAAGGTGGAGTTGCTGGCGGGCAAGCCGCACGGTAAAGGATTGATTGTTCAGTTGGACGGTGTTGATGACCGCGACAAAGCGGATCAGCTTAAAGGCATGGAGATTGTGGTGGAACGCAGTCAGTTGCCTGAACCGGGCGAAGGACATTACTACTGGACAGACCTTGAGGGCCTGCAGGTAGAAACGGGTGACGGTACGCAACTAGGCTATGTCGATCACCTGATTGAAGCGGGCGCGGCAGATGTGATGGTGGTAACGGGTAGCAAACGGCATCTCATCCCGTTTGTAATAGACGATACCGTGCTAGATGTTGACCTTGCGGCTGGCTGTATCCGGGTGAACTGGGACGTCAGCAGGCAGGACGATTGAGCGCGGGACGGGCTGGATGAAAATTCACATCATCAGCCTGTTTCCGGAACTGATCCGGGATGCCTCACGCTACGGTGTGGGTGGCCGGGCGCTCGAAAAAGGATTGGTGAGCCTGGAGTGCACGTCGCCACGGGATTATGCGACGGACGCATACCAGACGGTGGATGACCGTCCCTATGGCGGCGGCCCGGGTATGGTGCTCAAGGTAGAGCCCATGACGGAAGCCATAGAGGCTGCGAGGGACGGGTTGCCTGCGGGAAGCCGGGTTGTTTTTCTGAGTCCGCAGGGCAGGATATTCAACCAGGATGTGGCTCGTGAAATGGCGGACCTGCCCGGATTTATGCTGGTGGCCGGGCGCTATGAAGGGTTTGACGAGCGATTGATTGAGCGCCAGGCTGACGATGAACTTTCGCTGGGTGATTTTGTAGTTAGCGGCGGTGAAACGGCAGCACTGGTTGTTGTGGATGCGGTTGTTCGGTTGTTGCCCGGCGTGTTGGGCGATGCTGAATCGGCAGCCCAGGATTCGTTTTCGGATCAGCTGCTGGATTATCCGCATTACACGCGGCCAGAAGTTGTGGACGGTATGGAAGTACCAAGTGTACTTGTGCAAGGCAACCATGAAGCGATTCGCCGGTGGCGATTGAAACAAGCCCTCGGCAGAACATGGTCAAGAAGGCCGGAGTTGTTGGAACAACGGCAGCTGACCAAGGATGAACAGATACTATTGCAGGAGTATGTCGCTGAGTTTAAGGCTCAGGCTGACGAGGCGGATACCCAGTAACAGGCGTGTCGAACAGGGTTCGGCACTCAACAACAGGTGACAGGAAAATGAGCAAGATCATTGAAGAACTTGAGCAGGCACAGATGCAGCGTGAAGTACCGGAGTTTGGTCCGGGCGACACTGTGGTCGTTCAGGTGCGGGTTCGTGAAGGCAGCCGCGAGCGCTTACAGGCGTACGAAGGCGTGGTAATTGCCAAGCGTAATCGTGGTTTGAACTCTGCATTCACGGTGAGAAAGATTTCTCATGGTGAAGGTGTCGAGCGCGTATTTCAAACATATAGTCCGGCTGTTGCAAGCGTCGAAGTAAAGCGTCGTGGCGATGTCAGGCGTGCCAAGCTTTACTATTTGCGTGACCGCAGTGGCAAATCCGCCCGTATCCGCGAGAAAATCTGACTCGGGTTGGCGGGGCGGTATCGTCGTGATGGCCACCTGTCAGGCATACCACACATATTATAAGAGCCGGCTAATGTCGGCACTTGGCGTTGCTTTCGCCGGGGTTATTCTGGCGAGCTGCGGGTCCGTGGTGTCCAGTGTCTCCGGTGATTTTTCTGACAGCCTTTCGTCGGCGATGCTTAACCAGGAAGACCCGGCGTTGGTGCGGGAAGCGCTGCCAGCCTACATGCTGTTGCTGGACAGCCTGATCGATTCCTATCCGGACGATGTTGATACCTTGTCGGCAGGTGCCAAGCTTTATGCGGTCTATGGTGCGGCCCTTGTTAACGAACCGGGCCGTGCGGCCGTTCTGACAAACAGGGCGCGTGAATACGGGGAACGGGCGTTGTGTTCCGCCGAGGAAGACGCCTGCGATCTTTCTGGCCTCGATTTCGACAGTTATCTCGAAGTGATTCGTTCCATCGACGAGGATGATGTCGAGGCGCTCTATAGTTACAGTCTCGCGAGTCTCGCCTGGATCCGTGCCAACTCTGATAACTATGGTGCCCTGGCCGGGTTGCCAAAAGTCGAAGTATCGCTGGAACACATCATGAGCTTAATGCCCGGGGAGCTGGCAGCCAGCACATGCATGTACCTCGGCATTCTTAATACCCTGCGGCCGGCGGCACTTGGGGGCGAACCCGAAGTCGGACGTTTATGGTTTGAGCGCGGTATCTCACTCTCTCAGGGACATGATCTGAGCATCAAGGTTGAGTATGCACGCGGATATGGACGCCTGTTGTATAACCGGGAACTGCATGATCGTTTGTTGAACGAAGTGATGGCAGCCGATGTCAAACAATCCGACCTGACGCTTTTCAATATGCTGGCCAAGGAACAAGCGACCAAGCTGCTGGAATCCGCAGATGAATATTTTTAGTCAAAATAATAGAACCAGGAAAAATGCGTAAGTACCAATTGTTTATCCTGCTGGCCCTGACCGGAATAGTTTTAACAGGACCTGCAAGCGCTGTAGTGTTGAAGCTCGCTACGATTGCACCAGAGGGATCTGAGTGGATGACGGAGCATCGCCGGGCCGCAACCCTGATTAAGGAACGCTCGGAGGGCCGCGTTGTGCTGAAGTTTTATGGCGGCGGCGTAATGGGTAACGACAAGAAAGTCCTGCGCAAGATTCGCATAGGGCAGCTACAAGGCGCCGCGTTCAGTACCAGCGGTCTGATTGAGCGCTACCCGGACATTGTTTTGTACGGGATGCCTTTTGTATTCCGGTCCCAGGAGGAAGTCGACTATGTGCGCCGTGAGTTCGACTCCGTATTACTGACTGGCCTGCGGGAGGCCGGGTTTATTTCGTTCGGATTCGCCGGGGGCGGCTTTGCCAACTTCATGAGCAGCCAGCCGGTGAAAACGCATGAGAACCTCAAGGGTAAAAAGATCTGGATACCGGCCGGCGATGCCAACAGTTTTGCTGCGATGGAGAAAATGAATCTGTCTCCGGTAGTACTGCCTTTATCGGATGTGCTCACTGGCCTGCAGACGGGTTTGCTGGATGTGATCGTTACGCCACCCTCGGCTGCGTTGCTGCTGCAGTGGTATACCAAGGTGAAATATATTTCGCGGTTGCCGGTTGCGTATACGATGGGGCTGATGGCGCTGGATGAGCGTGCCTTTGGGCGACTGAGCGAGACGGATCAGGGTATCGTCGCGGAAGTACTGACAGAAACCTATTTGCGCCTGGACCAGATTAACCGGACTGACAACCGGGAGGCCCGGGACGCATTGCTTGCGAATGGCCTGGAAATTGTCGAGGTAAGCCAGGACGACGTGCCTTACTGGCGCTCGGTTGCAGACGAGGTTAATTCACATATCTGGCACGAGCGGGCTGTTAATCCGCAGTTGTACGACCGTTTGATGGAGTCTCTGAAGGTGTATCGCGAGGACGAGGACGAGGACGAGGCCGAGCTTGAGTCGGTTGTGGATGCGGGCATGTGACACCGGCCAAAGATGCAACACCCTGGCTGCAAGTAGCAAGTAAGCTCGGGCGGTTGCTTGAGAACCTGCTGTTAAGTGTCCTGCTGCTCGGTATGATCGGACTCGCATCGACGCAAATACTGCTACGTTGGAGCGGTTCCGGGAGCCTTGCCTGGGGCGACGAAGCAGTGCGTCTGGCGGTACTCTGGATCGCAATGATCGCAGGGATAGCATCTGCTCGTGAAGATCGGCATATCTCCATCGCAGTTTTGCCCCGGTTCCTGTCGGCAAAGGGCAGGGCAGTTGCCGCTGTAGTTGTTGACCTTTTTACAGTCATGGTTTGCCTGACGTTGGCCTGGTACGGCTACAAAATGGTCGCGCTAGCGTACGAATTCAAGGATCTGCTGCTCGACGGACTACCTGCATGGCCCTTTCAGGCCGTAATTCCGGTTGCATTTCTGGTAATCGCCTACCGTTACCTGGTCTGGACGGCACGGCGTCTGCGCACACTCATTAGCGGCGGGAAAAGCGGCTGATGTTGCTCGGTATTGTTCTCATCGTGCTTGCGCTCTTGGGCGCGCCACTTTTCGCTATCATCGCGGCGGGCGCCCTGGTCAGCTTTATTGCCCAGGACCCGGCGCAGGGCGTTGTGGTGCTGATTGAAATATTCAGCATCGCCGAGATGCCGATACTGCTGGCGATCCCGTTATTCACGTTTGCCGGCTACATACTGAGTGAAAGCCAGGCACCGGATCGCTTGGTGCGCCTGACGCGCGCCGTACTCGGGTGGATGCCCGGCGGGCTTGCGATTGTTTGTATAGGGGCGAGCGCCTTTTTTACAGCATTTACAGGTGCCTCCGGAGTCACGATTATCGCGCTTGGCGCGATTCTTTATCCGGCTCTTGCGCAATCGGGCTATCACGAAAAATTCAATCTTGGCCTGGTTACTGCCGGCGGAAGCCTGGGGCTTTTATTCGCGCCGTCGTTGCCGCTGATACTTTATGGTGTTGTCGCCGGGGTAAATATAGACAAGCTCTTCGTGGCCGGGGTACTGCCGGGTATGTTGATGCTGGCAGCGCTATCGATTTATTCGTTGTGGGTAAATCGTCACACAAGAATACCGCTGGCTCATTTTTCCTGGAGGGAAGTTGGCAGCGCCATTGTCGATTCGATCTGGGAATTACCGTTACCGGTTGTTGTGCTGGGGGGCATTTATTCGGGCCTGCTTGCGGTATCTGAAGCCGCCGCGGTAACCGCCGTCTACGTAGTCCTGGTCGAAGTAGTCATCCGGCGCGAGATTTCCCTGGCGAAACTGCCGGACATCATGCGCGAGTCCATGGTCCTGGTCGGAGGGATACTGCTGATCCTGGGTGCATCGCTCGCGTCAACCAATTACGTAATCGATGCGGAGATTCCCCAGCGTCTGATGGGCATCGTTAGCGATTACGTGGACGGCCGGATCAGCTTCCTGTTCCTGCTGTTACTGTTTTTGCTGGTCCTGGGGGCATTCCTGGATATATTTTCAGCCCTGGTGTTGGTGGTACCGCTGATATTGCCCGTCGCTGCTCAGTTTGGCGTGGACCCGGTGCATCTGGGTATTATCTTTCTGGCAGCGATGCAGTTGGGTTACCTGACGCCACCCGTGGGGCTGAATCTCTTCATAGCAAGCTATCGCTTCGATAAGTCGATAATACATGTTTACCTGGCGACCTTTCCGTTCCTGCTTATACTGTTCGCGGCGGTGATGGTGATAACTTTCTGGCCTGGACTGTCGCTGGTACTTTTAGACTAGGTGTATCGTAAAAATAGGTTATGAACGAAGACATAAAAATTGTGTACCGCATGTTGGGACTCCTGGTAGCCGGATTCCTGGGGTTCGGAAATGGAACAGCGGCGGAGTTGACATCAGGCAACGTCAACGATGAGTTAAGCCTGCCCGCGGGTTTCAGTATTGAGCAGATTGCGGAAGTAAAAAATGCACGGGCTATGGCTCTCGGCAGCGGCGACATACTATTTGTGTCGGCAATGATTCCGGGAAATATTTATGCGGTAACCGGCTTTTCAGGCAAGAATCCCGAAGTCAGGGTGCTGGCAGAAAAGCTTTCGATGCCAACCGGCATCGCATATCAAAACGGCGATCTGTATGTTGCAGAAACGACCCGGGTTCTGCGTTATGCAGATATCGAGGCAAACCTGGATAACCCGGGCGAGCCGGAGGTGATCGCGGATGACATTCCCGGCGCTAAACTGCACGGGTGGAAATACATTGATTTTGGCCCCGATGGTCTCTTGTATGTCACCGTCGGCGCCCCATGTAACGTCTGCAACGAGCCGGGCACATCACTGATACTGCGCATGCAACCCGATGGCTCCGGGCGGGAGGTATATGCCAGGGGGATTCGCAACTCGGTAGGTTTCGACTGGCATCCTGATACCGGCACACTCTGGTTTACCGAGAATGGCCGGGACGGGATGGGAGACGAGGTGCCGAAAGACGAATTGAACAGCGCACCTGAAAAGGGCCTGCATTTCGGGTTTCCGTTTTGCCACGCGACAAATGTAGCGGAGCCGTCGGCAGAACTTGCGGCCCTGGGTAGCTGCGCCGCATCGCGGGCACCGGCGCTGGAGCTTGGGCCACACGTCGCACCGCTGGGTATCGTGTTCTACACAGGGGATATGTTTCCTGAGGAATATCGCAACCAGGCTTTCATAGCTGAACATGGTTCATGGAATCGCAGCGAGCGTATTGGGTACCGTGTGAGCCTTGCCAGGTTTGCAGACCCGGAAACAGCGGTGAGCTACGAGACCTTTGCGGAAGGCTGGCTGCAGGATGGTGAGATTCTGGGGCGGCCGGTTGCTGTAACTGTTGCACCCGATGGCTCGTTATTGGTAAGTGATGACAGACGCGGTGTGATTTACCGTATAAGCTACCAAGCTGACTAACAGGAGCAAGCGCAAGCGCAGCCCATGAGTGAGAAAAACCCCATCGTTCGATTCTTCGGTTTCATATGGCGAGTAATAGAGCGCCTGACGAAAGTGCTGCAGGTGTGTATTTTTCTGTTCGTCATCCTGCTGGTCTTCTCTGCTATATCGAATTTGTCGGGCCGGGGGATTCAGATTCCTGAATCTGCGGCATTACTTGTAGCGCCGGCGGGGACCCTCCTGGAACAGACGGGTGGTGAACCCCTGGACCAGGCGTTACTGGAGATGCAGGACGGCGGTATCCAGACCATAGTCCGGGAGGTAATCGAAAGTTTACGGGTAGCGGCCGACGACGATCGCATTAAGGCAGTGGTACTGCTGCCCGGCAACCTTACGGGCGGCGGTCTAAGTAAGCAGCAGGCGATTGGTGATGCGCTGGAGGCGTTTCGCGAAACCGGCAAGCCGGTTCTCGCGATGGCTGATAGCTACAGTCAGGAGCAGTACTACCTTGCAGCCCATGCCGACGAGATTTACATGCATGACTTTGGCCTGGTCCTGATAGAAGGGTTTGGCTACTTCAAAACTTACTTTGCCGACGCAATAGAAAAGCTGAAAATTGATATGAACGTGTTTCGCGTCGGCGAATATAAGTCTTTCGTCGAGCCATTCTTGCGTAATGACATGTCTGACAATGACAGGGAAGCTTCCCGCAAATGGCTCGAAGCACTTTGGCACGCCTACAAGGATGATGTAACCGAGGCACGGGGCATAACACCTGAAAGTTTTGACCGCTATGTAAATAGCCTCGCAGACGTTCTGGAGACAACGGATGGAGACGCGGGCCAGGCTGCGGTCGACATGGACCTGGTCGACGGACTGATGACCCACCAGGAGTTTCGCAATTATATGATCGATATCGTCGGCGCAAGTGAGGACGAGCCCGATACCTTTGCGCGTATTGATTACCGTAATTACCTGGCCGCAACCTCGATGACCGGGGAAGAGGTTGTATCTACCGAGGGTAATGTTGCGGTAATTGTTGCGTCCGGTGAAATTGTGGATGGGGAGGCGGCGCCCGGGACTATTGGTAGCGCCACTACAGCACGCCTTATCCGTCAGGCTGCCAACGACGAAGAAATAGCCGCGGTTGTATTAAGGGTCGATAGTCCGGGAGGCAGCATGTTTGCTTCGGAAATTCTTGTCGATCAGTTGCAGGTGCTAAAAGAAACAGGAAAACCGCTGGTTGCCTCTATGGGCAGTGTGGCGGCATCGGGCGGCTATTATATTTCGATGGTGGCCGATGAAATATGGGCTTCGGAAACAACCATATCGGGATCAATAGGTGTGGGGGCAACCTATCCGACATTCCAGCGCAGTCTCGATGCCATCGGCATCCATGTCGACGGTTTTGGCACCACGCCGCTCACGGGTGAGCTGAGCCAGGTTCGGGAGTTGGGCGATAACGCGCGTAAACTGCTGGACGTGAGCGTCAGGTCAGCCTATGACGTCTTTATAGACAAGGTTGCCGAATCGCGGGAAATGGATCGCAACCGAATTGAAGGTATTGCACAGGGCCGGGTCTGGATAGGTGGTGACGCATTTGAAATAGGCCTGGTCGATCAGATTGGCGGCATTGATGAGGCGATTGCTTCTGCCGCGGGAATGGCCGGACTGGAAGAGGGTGCTTACGACGTCGTCTATGTCGAGCGTGAGCTGAGTGTCGGGGAGCAGTTGTTGCTGCAATATGCCCGGCTGCTCGGCGCCCTGTTTTCCTTTGAAGACGCAGGCGGTGTTGCCGGGCTATCGGGGAGCATTAAGAATCTGTTGCTTACGTTGGACCAGGAGCTGCGGGTACTGAAAGGTTGGAACGATCCCCGCGGGATCTATTACCACTGCCTCTGCGAAATCCGCTAACAACCGCTGAAAATTCCCCAGCCGGCATGATCCGGCGTTTAGCATCGGCTCACAATGCTCATGTACTGATGTGTACACTCCGTGCTGGACAGGATGTCCGAATGCCGCGGAGCCCAGGGATGGGCGGGAGCGGCCTTGCCTGGAACTTTTTCAGAAAACTGCTATTTATCCGCCACGTTCTTAGGGTAGTCAAACCAAAGCAATCTGCCTGGTTGCGCGGGCAGCTCCAGCCAGTTGTCTACCGCCGACTCTACGCAATACATACTGCCGGTGGGCATATTGTGAATACGCTGATCGCCGATCTGATTAGCTAGCTCCGTGATGCCCGGGTTATGGCCGACCAAGAGGACATCGTTGTGCGCATTACATCGCGCTGCAAGTATTTCAAGGATGCGCTGTGGTGAGGCCAGGTAAAGGCTGCTGTCCCCGACTATCGAATCCGCGGTGTAACCCAGTGCCTGCCCTATTATCCGGGCAGTCGTAAGGGCACGTTCTGCATCACTGCTAATGATCAGGCCGGGCTTGATTTCATTGTCAGCAATACGTTTACCCATCGTTGCCGCATCGCGTGTGCCACGATCGTTGAGTGGTCTTTGATGATCATCCATGGACGGATCATCCCAGCTTGATTTTGCATGCCGGAGCAGGATTAGGCGTTTGCTCATTTGGTACTACATTATTCCCAGTTCGACACGGGCTGTTTCGCTCATCATTTCGCGATTCCATGGCGGGTCAAATACCAACTCAATATTGGTTTTGGCCACGGTAGGAATAATTGATACCTTTTCGCGCACATCCTCCACCAGGATTTCACCCATACCGCAACCAGGTGCGGTAAGCGTCATAATGACGGTTACCTGCCGCTTGCCGGTGCCGTTGAGACTAATCTCACAGTCATAGATCAGCCCCAGGTCCACGATATTTACCGGGATTTCCGGGTCGTAACAGGTACGAATCTGTTCCCTCACAATTTCTTCAAATTCTTTGTCCGTCGCGTCTTCCGGCAGCACGGGGGGCTTAATCGGATCCTTGCCCAGCGCATCGGCATCTATTCCGGCAATACGGAACAGGTTGCCTTCGTGATAAATGGTGAAGCTGCCGCCCATGGCCTGGGTGATGTAGACGAGGGAGTCTTTTAGCAGTTCGATTTCTATTCCGGCAGGCACGACGATTGTCTTGACATCGCGCTTTAAAACTACTGGTTCACTGTCTTGTGAAAACATCTTAGTCCTTACTCTGTAGTAACTTGAGTCGCAGTTTGATTAAGTGCTGCATCCAGGGTTGACCACGCTAGGGTGGCGCACTTTATCCGCGACGGATAATTCCGAACACCTTCCAGCGCTACCAAATCCTGCAGTCTCGGGTGATCCAGCGATATGCCTTCGGCCAACATATCCTGAACCTCACCGATCATTTTTTTAACATCATCCAGCGACTGGCCAGCCATCGCATCGGTCATCATTGACGCGGATGCAACCGAGATCGCGCATCCTGTACCATCGAAGCCAATATCGGCAACGCAGCCATCTTCAATTTTCAGGTACACGCTTAGTTTGTCGCCACACAACGGGTTGAATCCCAGCGCTTCGTGATCGATATTCCGGGGCCGCTGAAAATGATGCGGATTGCGACTATGCTCCAGTACGCGATGCCGGTAAATCTCCTGCAGGCTTTGGTCCGGCGCGATCATGCGAACATCTCCGTTGCGACACCGAGCGCATCGATCAGCTGGTCGATATCCTCAGCGCTGTTGTAGAACGCCAGCGAAGCTCGCGCCGTTCCGGCCACACAGAAAAAATCCATAACCGGCATAGCGCAGTGGTGGCCGGTTCGGATGGCTACCCCTTTATGATCGAGCACGGTCCCCAGGTCGTGCGGGTGTATGCCATCGATTACAAAGGAGTGCACACCGACCTTGGATTCCGCTTCTCCGATGATGCGCAGCCCGTCGATTTCCGAAAGACGCTGCCCCGCATAATCGCGCAGTTGCGCTTCGTAGGCCGCTATTCTGTCCATGCCAATGCTGTCGAGGTAGTCGATTGCTGCACCCAGACCTATTGCACCGGCAATATGGGGCGTTCCCGCCTCAAATTTGTAGGGTAGCTTGTTGTACACCGTATCCTCGAAACTGACGCTCAGGATCATTTCGCCGCCGCCCTGCCATGGGGGCAGGCGTTCGAGAACATCCTGGCGACCGTAAAGTACGCCGATGCCTGTAGGCCCACACATCTTGTGGCCCGAGAAGGCGTAGAACTCACATCCCAGCTTCTGTACGTCTACCGCTGCATGGGGCGCTGCCTGCGCCCCATCAAGCAACACCGGTATATCCAGTTCGTGCGCCGCTTCAATGACTTTGCTTACCGGGTTTACTGTACCCAGCGCGTTCGAAACATGGGCCAGCGCGACGATTCTTGTCCGCGGGTTCAGCATTGCGAGCATCTCTTCGAGGATGAGTTCACCGCGTTTGTTGATCGGCGCAACGCGTAGCGTCGCACCGGTTCGTTCGCATAGCAGCTTCCACGGCACGATATTCGAATGGTGCTCCATATGGCTGATAAGGATTTCATCATCCGGCCCGATATCCTGACCAAGCGAGGCGGCTACCAGGTTAATTGACTCGGTCGTGCCCCCGGTGAACACGATTTCACTGGCCGCACTTGCATTAATAAACTTGCGAACTTTCTCGCGGGCACCTTCGTACGCGTCGGTCGCGCGATGGCTAAGGCTGTGCACCCCGCGATGAACATTGGCATGATCATGTTCGTAATAGTGGCTGACAGCCTCAATGACTGAATGAGGTCGCTGAGATGATGCCGCGTTATCGAGATAGGCCAGCCGACAACCATGCACTTTCTGCTGCAGGATTGGGAAGTCGGCGCGTATGGCTTCAATATCCAGACCGCCTGTGATGTTGTCAGGGGCCATGCTGCTCATTGCTCCACCTTCCTTAGCGCGCGCAAAGACTGTTGTGCCTTCCGCGCAATTGCCTCAATCCCGGTATCGCCAAGCAGTTCACCCGCAAATGCTTCGACCAGGATGCTGCGTGCTTCGTCGTGTTCGATCCCCCGGCTCATCAGGTAGAAAAGTGAATTTTCGTCAAGCTGCCCCGTTGAAGATCCATGTGCACACTTCACATCGTCGGCATAGATTTCGAGTTCCGGCTTGGTATCTATTTCCGCACCTTTACTCAGCAGCAGGTTCCTGTTCGTCAGTTCCGCCGCGGTTTTCTGTGCCTGAGGCTCAACATAGATACGGCCATTGAATACGCCGCGCGCCTTGTCCGCCAGGATTCCACGAAACCGTTCCCGGCTTTGGGTTTCGGGAGCCGCGTGTTCGATATTGATACGACTCTCTATATGCTGGTTATTGCTGCCCATAAACAGGCCCTTGCAATCAGCATTCGCGGCCGGGCCTGCCAGGCGCACGTGTAGTTCGTTGCGTGCCAATCCCGCACCCGTATCGAGATGCATACTGGTGAGCTTTGCATTCCGGGCCAGTTCGACGTACTGGGCGGCGGTGTGCCAGGAGTCCGTGTGCTCATCCTGTACCTTGTAGTAGTTCAGCGCAGCATTCTCCAGGCATCGAATCTCTGTAACGCTGTTAACAATAGCTTCGTGACCGCTCGTGTAATGTTCGATCAGGGTGGCCCGACTTCTTGCACCAAGCTCCACCATTACCCTGGGTTGCGTTCCAAGTTGCGATGTAGATGAATGAAACCGTACATAAATCGGTTTCTGTAGTTCCACGTTGTCAGGCAATACGATGGCAAGCGCATCGCCTGCGAATGCCGTGTTAAGTGCGACGAAGGCAGAGTCAGAATCCTGCGCAAGTTTTCCAAGCTTGTCTTCGAGCGCAGGCTCGACTGACAGCAGCTCACTGACGCTCCCTGCAAAGATTCCCGGCGGCAGGTCGCCGGCCGTCGAAAGGTCCGGCCTGTAAATGCCATCGACAAAACTGATTCGGACCGAATCCGGCCCGACAAGCGGTTCCAAATCAGGAGTCGCGGTTTCGTCCGGTGCCGTGCGTAACCATTCCGGATAGCTGGCAGCAAGTTTGCGGACATCGGTATATTTCCAGTTTTCGAGGCGGGTTGTCGGGAACCCTTTACCGGCAAAGGCCTCCAGCGCCCGAGTCATCCGGCCGTGCAGGTACGGGTTAGCAGCAGGAGGGCGTTCCTGCCAGGTCTTACGTATCACTTCTATGGTCGCCGTGTCAGGCGTTGCTGTGTTCATTTCGATGCAAGACGTGTATCAGGAGGCAGCTGCCAGAATGTTGTCGTAGCCATTTTCTTCAAGCTCAAGGGCCAGTTCTTTGCCCCCCGACCTGATAATCCGGCCATCAGCGAGTACGTGGACATAGTCCGGCTCGATGTAGTCGAGCAAACGCTGGTAGTGTGTGATCAGCAGGAACGAGCGCTGCCCGTCACGCTGCGCGTTTAGGCCATTGGCAACAACCTTGAGCGCATCGATGTCCAGGCCTGAGTCAGTTTCATCAAGAATAGCGAGGTCGGGTTCAAGAACCGCCATCTGGAATATCTCGTTGCGCTTCTTTTCACCACCGGAGAAACCCTCGTTCACCCCGCGTGAAAGGAATTTTTCGTCAAGCTCCATCAGTTTCGCCTTGTCCTTAATGAAACGCATAAACTCTACGGCATCGATTTCTGTCTCACCTTTCTCCTTGCGGCATGCGTTCAGGGCTGCCTTGAGCAGGTATATGTTGCTGACGCCAGGTATCTCGACCGGATACTGAAAACTCAGAAAGAGTCCGGCGCGTGCGCGGCTGTCTGGTTCCATATCCAGCAAGTTCTGGCCCTTGTATGAAACACTGCCCTCGGTAACGACATAGTCTTCGCGGCCCGCAAGGGCCTGCGCCAGGGTGCTTTTGCCGGAGCCGTTCGGGCCCATGATTGCATGCACTTCCCCCGGGGCGACATCAAGATCGAGTCCCTTGATGATTTCTATATCATTTACTGATGCGTGAAGATTTTTTATTTCGATAAGCATTTATTTTTTATCTCAGGTGGCTCATTTCCGCCTATCCAACAGCGCCTTCAAGGCTTACATTCATTAAAGCCTGTGCCTCGACTGCAAACTCCATAGGCAGTTTGCGAAACACCTCTTTACAAAAGCCGTTAACAATCATGTTGACTGCATCTTCTTCGCGAAGGCCACGTTGCCGACAGTAAAAAAGCTGGTCATCGGCGATCTTTGAAGTTGTTGCCTCGTGTGCGACCTGCGCTGTCGGGTTCTTGATTTCCATGTATGGGAATGTGTGCGCACCACACTGATTACCCATCAGCAATGAATCACACTGGCTGTAGTTGCGCGCATTTTCGGCCGTGGGAAATATCTTTACCAGTCCACGGTAGGCGTTTTGTGCGCGGCCGGCAGAGATACCCTTGGAAATAATAGTGCTGCGGGTATTTTTTCCGATATGGATCATTTTGGTGCCCGTGTCTGCTTGCTGCAGATTGTTGGTCACGGCTACCGAATAAAACTCACCGACGGAATCGTTACCACGCAGCACGCAGCTCGGGTATTTCCAGGTAATTGCCGAACCAGCTTCGACCTGGGTCCATGAAATCTTGGACCGGTCTCCGCGGCAGTCGCCGCGCTTGGTAACGAAATTGTATATTCCCCCGCGGCCTTCTTCGTCGCCGGGATACCAGTTCTGAACTGTCGAGTACTTGATCTCGGCATCTTTCTCCGCAATCAGTTCAACCACCGCAGCATGCAGTTGATTTTCGTCTCGCTGTGGAGCCGTGCAACCCTCCAGGTAGCTGACGTAGCTTCCTTCATCGGCGATGATCAGCGTGCGCTCGAACTGGCCTGTATTCGCGGCATTTATCCGGAAATAGGTGGACAGTTCCATCGGGCAGCGAACGCCTTTGGGTATATATACGAATGAACCATCCGTAAAGACCGCCGAATTGAGCGCCGCGAAGAAGTTGTCACGATGGGGGACCACGGTGCCCAGGTAGCGTTCAATAAGTTCCGGGTGGTCCTTCACCGCTTCAGAAAATGAGCAGAACAGAACCCCGGCCTCGGCAAGCTTCTCTTTAAAGGTGGTTGCGACTGAAACGCTGTCGAATACCGCATCGACTGCTACGCCTGCAAGACGGGCGCGCTCGTGGAGCGGTATGCCAAGCTTGTCATAGGTTTCGAGGAGCTTTGGATCGACTTCGTCCAGGCTCTTCGGCGCATCAGCACTGCTCCGCGGCGCTGAATAATATGAGATAGCCTGGTAGTCGATGGCGTCACGTTCGAGTTTGGCCCAGTCCGGTTCCTGCATTGTTTGCCAATGACTAAAAGCTTTCAGACGCCAGTCCAGCATGAAAGCGGGCTCGCCCTTTATTTTTGAGATCAGCCGGATCACGTCTTCATTCAGCCCGGGAGCCAGGGTGTCTGCCTCGATATCGGTGAAGAAACCGTGTTCGTACTTGCGGTCCACGAAGTCTTTAACGTCTGGTTGCTTGGATGCCATGAGCGTTCAGAAGCCTATTTCGATTGTCGCGTCGCGTGGCCGCTTGCGTGGAGTATCGTGTAGCGCAGCGGAAATTCGTTCGGGGGAGTGCGCAGGTCAGCCAGGGTAATGTCATTCATTGCCGCGCGAATCGCCTGGCTGATTTTTTGCCATGCACCGCCGACCTGGCAATTGGGTTCGAGTTTGCAATGACTGTCTGTATGACTGCACTCTGTCAATGCCACCGGACCTTCGAGGGTGTCCAGGATCTCGGCTGCGGAAATCTGCTCGGGCGCTCGGACCAGCCGGTAGCCGCCGCCTGCGCCACGGGCTGATTCGACGAGGCCGCCGCGGGTCAGGATTTTCAGGACTTTTTGCACCGTAGGCAGGGCAATATGAGTGCCCGCCGATACGTCAGATGCCGGACACAGTCGCCCGTCGTCGCAACGGGCCAGGTGGACCAGCACGAGGGTACCGTAATCTGTGATTTTGCTGATTCTGAGCATTGCGCGCGACCGTCGTCCGCGGTAGGTCCTAAATAGGACAATTTTAGTCCAATATGCGGTGGAAGCAAGTAGGTATTAAGCTTTTCCGGATTTGATATGCTTGAATCAAGCTGATTATTGCTGTGCAGCAACAAAATCGTGCTGGCAATGGTCTAACAACAAGGAAAATACCCGACACCGGATGAAGCCCCATGAATAATTATTTTGACCGTCCTATCCGTTTGCCTGCCGTCGTCAGCGTGTTGCTGTCCCTTTTGAGCGTTTCCGTGTTTGCGGTGGACGATGTGTCCGGCGAGTCGCCGACCGTTGTTATCGAAAAGGCGGCAGCAGGCTTGCAGAAAGAACTAACCGGACGACAGGAGTATTTCTCAAAGAATTCTGCGGAATTATACGAATTGATAGACCGTGTCCTTCTGCCCAATTTCGATGTTCTATATGCCAGCAAGCAGGTGTTGGGTAAGAGACACTGGATGTCTTCTACGGAGGATCAGCACAAGCGATTCATCGATGCTTTCTACTCCTTCCTGATTAAGACCTATGCAAAAGGTATCCTCGAATTTGATCAGGAGAAGCTTGTTGTCCATGCTGATCCCAGTTATTCAAAGGACAGAAGAAAGGCACTGATTCGAACTGAACTCATTATTCAGTCAGGAGATAACGTCAGGGTAAACTACGCGGCACGCATTACTGACAATGGCTGGAAAATATATGACGTGCGCATAGACGGCGTTTCATATATTCAGAATTACCGGAATCAGTTCAATGCCGAAATTATGGCCCAGGGGATTGAGGCGATGATCACCCGGCTGGAGGCCGATGCCGTGGCTGCAGAAGTCATACCGGATGAAATGCCAGCAGACACCGAGGCAGCTGAATCCTGATTACATTATTTGTTCAGAAGTCTTCGAAGTCTTCTTCCAGAAACTTTTCTTCGTCAACTGCGCCATCATTGTTGAGAAACTCGCGATTCTGGAAGTAAGTGTCGCGCAAGAACAGATAGGGGTCGAATGCTTCCTGAACAAGTTCGTCCGGTCCTATCAGCGCCGCGCGTCCTTCTATAGTCCAGAGGAGAATCATTTTGTCGCGCACGCTGGAGTCGTGGTACTGAATCAATGGGCTTACCTGGTAATCAGCGATAGTGCCGATGCCGCTGCGCACGGTGCGTGGCCCAAGTAGAGGAACTACGATATAGGGACCCTGGGGAACGCCCCACCTGGCAAAGGTTTGACCAAAGTCTTCCTCGTGGCGCTCAAGTCCGACCTTGGAAGCCACATCAAGAAAACCAAACACGCCGAATGTGCTGTTCATCAGGAGTCTCAACGTGTCAGAGCCTGCCTGTGAAAATTTCCCCTGCAGGAGGTCATTAATAATAGTGACCGGATAAGTAAGGTTATTGAAAAAGTTTCCGATACCGGTCTCTACGACATCGGGAGTAACTTTTTGATAACCCTTGGCAAGTGGCTTGAAAAAATAGATGTCAGCCGCATCGTTAAATTTATAGATTCCCCGGTTGACCGGCTCGAATGGATCGACATTCGGCTGACCTTCCTTGGTTGTTGCACAGCCCTGCATCAGGAAGGCCAGGACGCAACAAAAGGCTAAAGTAATTTTCTGCCTGCGTATTTCACTAAAGCTTGAATACCACATAGTCCCTATTTTCGTGTCCCCGGTTACGGCGCCAGGATTATTCATCCTTGCTGGGTAGAAATTCCTGAAACTGCTCCATTCTGGCCGTAAAACGCGCCCGCTGCACACTATCCAGACTGGGCGTGGTTAATGCAAGCCGCAGCTGTTCAATAGCGAGACGCAAATCACCACTCATTGCATGGTGCTCAGCCATGTAGTAGTGAGCGTCGGCGATATCGCCGGCGTTGTTGGCAGCGATCGCAATCAGGCGAATCTGCTCAAGTGTAGGCGGAACCTGGTTCAGAAGGTCCAGCAATATTCGATGGGCCTCTTTGGGGTTGCCATACTCTATCAACGTTTCTGCGTATCGCACGGTTAGAGGCACGCTCCGCGGAAACAAGGCCATCGCCTGCTCGAAAGTGGCCAGGGTTCCTTCGCGGTCGCCTAACCGGGCCTTGGTTTGTGCAAGCCCTGAATAAAGGGGTATTAGTTCTTCATTTGTTGCCAGCAGGTTGGAGAACAACTCTTCCGCTTCCCTGTAATTTCCCAATCTTGCAAGGGTTAAGGCGATGCCATAATCAATTTCCAGGCTGCCAACGGATTCAGGGTTGTTCTGCTCCGCACGAAAATACTCCAGGGCGACCTCTGGCCGGTTGCTAACGATGAGCCGCGCCCGCGCCCGCGCCAGCTGATAGCTGCTGGAGTCCACGGCATCAACTTCCGGAAACTTTCTGACGCGCGCTCTTGACTCAGCCATTCGGTCTGCTGAAACCGGGTGGGTCAGGAGAAATTCCGGTGCCTGGTTATATAGTGATCCCTGCGCCCGGCCCATCGTCTCAAAAAAGTTGGTCATTCCGTTCGGGTCAAAACCGGCAGCAGCTAAAAACCCGATGCCTACACGATCGGCTTCGTACTCGTTATTGCGAGTAAAACTAATCTGGTTCTCGATCGTCAGACTCTGGGCGGCGCCAATCGCGCCCTGCATTAACCCGGGGTCGGCACCCGTGGCGATACCAATCAGTATTGCTCCCAGCATTGCTGCCATGGAAAGTGTACTGGCGCGCTGGTTGGCGAACACGGCCCGGGAAATGTGGCGCTGGGTGACGTGACTGACTTCATGCGCCAAAACTCCTGCCAGCTCACTTTCGGTTTTTGTCGCGAGTAGCAATCCGGAGTGGATACCCACGTATCCACCCGGCAATGCAAACGCGTTGATCACCGGGTCATCCATAATAAAAAAACGAAACCGCTGGCCGCTAACACCGGCTTCAGCCACAAGGCGCATGCCAACATCTTGAATATATTCCTGAACTTCGGGGTCAGTAATAACCCCGCCCGAGGCAAGCAGGCTGTTATAGATTTGGCGACCGATCTGCGCCTCCAGTTTGCGGGAAAGGATTGCATCCGATGGACTGCCTATGTCTGGCAGATCCTCGACATCGGCCACCGCCGTAACGGCGCCAATCGCGGCAATCACTACCAGCAGGTAACGAAATTGTATTCGTCGCGTCAGGCGGGCAAAAAGTGTCATAAATCCTTCATAGCTTCCAGGACTTTATCTGCGTGTCCTTGGTTGCCGGCAGTTTAAAGGCGGGAATGACCCGACCGGTTTAGCAGTATTCATCCGACATCCTGTTTATGGTTAGAGGCCTAACGCTGAATCGGTTCTATCAGGGCATCGAGGTTCTGCTCGTCACAGAAAACATGGAATTCTTCGCGGAGTGTGGCCAGGTGCACGCTTGCGGGTACGTTAATAGCCATCTGTACCGAGAACATTGCAGCGCCCGTATGCGCAGCATTGTATTGCCGGGTACTGAGGTCCGCAATTTCTATATCCCTGGTTGCGAAAAAACCGGCAATCCCGGCAACGATGCCTTCCTGATCAAGCGCTACGATATCAACATTATAAGGCGCTGCAGGCAGGCGTTTATTAGTTTCACTGGTTTCACGAAAGGTAACGGTTAACTCGGTTTTTTCTCCGAGCGACTGCAGGTTTTCCTCAACTTTCTTAATCGCGTGCCAGTTTGCCGATACCAGCACGAGCATCGCAAATTCCTGGCCCAGCGTGGTCATGCGGCTCTGCAGAATGCTTCCGCCTGCCGAACTTATCGCCTGGCTCAGGTCGTGCACGATGCCGGTACGGTCGGCCCCGATGGCCGTGACAGCAAGTAATTTTTCCATAGATGGTCGGCTGGAATGTGTTCGTTCAGGCAGTGTACCGGGAATCAGGGGCGCTTCAAGAAGCCCTCAATTATTGCCCGAATGCGAATTAGTGTGGCCCTGCTTGCTTAGGGGGCAGCCCGCACGTACCATCGCCGGTTCCTGATCAGGACGATAACTATGTTTAACGGAAGCCTGGTAGCGATAATTACACCGATGACTGCGGACGGCGCAGTGGATTTTGACGGTCTTGGCCGACTGATCGATATGCATGTGGATGCCGGTACCGACGGTATCGTCGTAGCGGGCACCACTGGAGAGTCTGCCACGCTGACTAAAACCGAGCACGTTGCTGTAATTGAAGCCGCAGTCAAATATGCGAAGGGCAGGCTACCGGTCATTGCAGGCACCGGGTCGAATTCAACTGCCCAGACCATCGAGTTGTCCGAGCGCGTGGACTCCCTGGGGGTTGATGCGTACCTGATTGTTACTCCTTATTATAATAAGCCTCCACAACAGGGTCTTGTGGAGCACTTCAGCGCTGTTGCAGATGCCGTAACCAAGCCCGTAATGCTCTATAACGTTCCTGGCAGAACCGGAGTCGATTTATTGCCGGCAACGGTCGCCCGGTTATCTGATCACCCGCGTATTTTCGGTATCAAGGAAGCAACCGGCGATGTATCACGTGTCGGCCAGTTGCGTGAACTTTGTGGCGATGATTTTTATCTCTATAGTGGCGATGACCCAACTGCACGGGAATTCCTGATAGCGGGGGGCCATGGAGTTGTTTCGGTGACGGCAAACGTAGCACCGGCAGCGATGGCTGCCATGTGCAAGGCGGTACTGGGTAGAGAGCTCGAGTTGGCGGCGGAGATAGATGACACGCTGGCTGGTTTGCATCATGATCTGTTCGTGGAATCGAATCCGATTCCTGTTAAATGGGCACTGGAGCGTCTTGGACTGGCCGAGGCGGGTATTCGTCTGCCGCTGGTCCGAATGGATGCAGCCAGTGAGCCGGTCGTTGAGGCAGCACTGAAACGCGCTGGTTTGTTGTCATGAATTTTCAGAAAATTTTTCTTTTCGCCTTGGCATCCGCTGCGCAGGGCTGCGGTATGTTTGGCAGCGAACTCGAAAAGTGTCACGAAAAAAGTGAATACCAGGATGCGCAGCCGGGGCCACGACTGCGGGTGCCTGGTAACCTTGAATCGTTACCACCGGACGCTCGTCTTGAGGTCCCGTACGGTGAAGCTAACACCGAGGCTACCGCGCTCGATCAGCCGTGCCTGATCAAGCCCCCGGCATATGAGGACCGCAAGCCAAATTGAAGCTGTCCTGTCACTAAGTTAATCTTCGCATCCGCGTGGGAAGCCTGTACTTGCAAGACAAGTGCCCGAAAAATTACGGAGAAGTGGCCGAGTGGTTGAAGGCGCACGATTGGAATTCGTGTATGCGTTAATAGCGTATCGTGGGTTCGAATCCCACCTTCTCCGCCAAATTTGCGTGTATTTGAACGCACGTTTGTTAGTAGCCGCGTGAGCGGCTTCTGGTTCGAAAAAGGCGCTCCTAAATGGGGCGCCTTTTTTGTTACTTGTTCCCTACAGTGCCGCAATGCGCTGAAGATAGTGTTGCTCATCGAGTGGATTCTCCGCCGCTAAGCTGCCGACGCGGTTGCACACTGGTTATACTCAGTCTTATCTTTAAACAATCGATCAGAACAACTGCCCGGCCTTGAGCGGGCGGTGTGCGGGGAAGATTAATGGGCATAACGCGTAGACGTCTTATCTATGGCGGCCTTGCGGTCGGGGGCGGCCTGATTGTTTACGCCGGCTCAAGAGTGCTGGACACGGGCGGTGACGGCGATGCCCGGCTCAAGTATGGCGCCACAACACCTGACAGCCACGCCCTGAACGCATGGGTCAAGATTGCGCCCGACGGCCGCGTCACATTTGCCGTCCATCGTGCCGAAATGGGGCAGGGAATAACCACCTCGCTGCCGATGTTGCTGGCGGAAGAGATGGATGCCGATTGGAGCCGCATCGATTACGAATTCGGACCCGTAGATAAGGACTATTACAACTTCGGTGTCATGGCTCGTGGCCGGCCTTTCGGTGAAACCGAAGGACGGTTTTTTGCGGAGCTGGGTACCAATCTTCTGCGCCGGGTATTCCATGCCCAGGGCATGTCACTCACCTTAAGCAGCACAAGCATTATCGACGCCTACGATACCCTGCGGCCTGCAGGTGCAGCCGCGAGGGCGATGCTGGTAGCGGCCGCGGCAAACCGCTGGGGCGTTCCGGCCGAGCGCCTGATCACGCGGGCCAGCCGGGTCATCGACCCGACGACAAAGAAATCTTCCGGTTACGGCGAACTTGCGGAAGATGCCGCGCTCCTGGAACCTCCGTCCGATCCGCCTTTAAAGAAACGTGAAGACTACACGCTGCTCGGGCGGAGCCTGCCGCGGCTTGATGTACCTGACAAAGTTGCAGGTGCCGCGATGTTCGGTTCAGATGTCGTGCTGCCCGATATGCTATACGCGACCGTCGTGCACAGTCCTGTTGCCGGGGGGGCAATCGGCTCTTTTGATGCGAGCGAGGCGGAGCGGGCCCCGGGAGTCGAGGCCGTACTTGAATTAGGCAATACAGCCCTGGCAGTCGTTGCTGATAATACCTGGGCTGCGTTAAGTGCCGCGAAACGGATTCGCGTTGAAGCAGCCCCCATAGCTGCGGCCGTTAACTCGAACACGCAGGCCGCTGACTACCTCGATGCACTGGGCGGACCCGATCCGTCACTGTTTCGCGAAGACGGCGATGCGCTGGCCGTGTTGCAGGCGGAAGGCACGGATGTAGAGGCCGTCTATCAATGGCCTTACCTGGCCCATGCCTGCATGGAGCCCATGAACTGCACCGCGTTATACGAAGGTGACAAGTTGCAGGTCTGGGTCGGCAGCCAGGCGCTTTCGGTTGCCCAGGAAGTAGCGGCGGGCGTCGCCGGACTGGAAAAAAGCCAGGTCACTATGCATCGCATGCTGCTGGGCGGCGGCTTTGGCCGCCGTGCCGAAATGGATTTTGTGGAACGTGCGGTTGCGACGGCGATGCAGTTACCCGGACGCCCCGTAAAAGTTATTTACAGTCGTGAAGAGGATATGCAAAACGATATGTACCGGCCCGCCGGGGTTGCCCGCGTAAGGGGCCGCGTTGGCGATGACGGGGCTATCTCTGCAATTGATTTTGAGCTGGTCACGCAGTCGGTGGTGGCTAGCTATGCAAAGCGCACGAAATCTCCGCGGCCGAGCAATGCCGCGAGCGACCAGACTGTTTCAACCGGCATATATAACCTTTTTTACACGCTGCCGAACATGCGTCTCGTATTTTATCCGCAGGACCCCCACGTGCCCGCCGGTTACTGGCGCAGTACCAGCACCTCGTACGGCGCATTCTGCGTGGAAAGTTTTATCGACGAGTTGGCGCATCACGCGCAGATGGATCCTGTCGAATTCAGATTGGCTAATCTGCCGACCGATTCGCGCCAAAATACTGTTTTAAGGGCGGTCGCAGATAAAGCTGGCTGGGGGCAGTCCATGGCTGCTAATCGCTACCGGGGCGTGGCATTGTTCGAGAAGGCCGGGAACGTGATCGGCCAGGTTGCCGAAATCACCGTGAGCGATGACCAAACTTTTACCGTAGACCGGATCGTTTGCGTCATGGATTCGGGGCAAGTGTTTCATCCGGATACCTGTATAGCAATGATGGAAGGCGGTATCGTCTTCGGCATCAACGCGGCCCTGTTCGGCGAAATTACACTGCAGGACGGCGTAGTTCAGCAGAGCAATTTTCACAATTACCGGGAATTGCCAATCGCCGAATTGCCGGAAATCGAGGTGCACTTGCTGCCGTACGGCGGCAGGCCGTCCGGCGTTGGCGAGACGGCTGTTCCGGGCGTTGCTCCCGCCATCGCCAATGCAATATTTGCAGCAACCGGCAAACGAATACGCCGTTTACCCATCGGGCAGCATCTTAGTTAAATCAATTAAATATGTATCGATTCGAGGGACTTAAACCAATGTACTGTCAGCTGTTACCATCCAGTGGCTCAATGTGGGCAATACGTATATCTTGAGGCTGGGTTCGCAGTATAGATTACTTGTTATTGGGTGCGGGCCGAGCCGGTAACGCTAGAAGAACGGTTTTTTCAGGAGTGCAGAGCATGAAAAGAAGAGCATTTGTCAATTCATCGTTAGCCGCCGCTGTATCGGCCGCAATACCGGGTAGTGGGCTTGCAAATGAACATTTTCTACAACAGCCAGGAGATAAATTCTGTGGCAATGACATAAACTGTACCCCGCAACCTGTTGGTTCTGCCGTACTGAGCGACATCGATGTCGTGACGCTGGATGGCAGCACCAAGGTGATGGAAAAAGCGGTGCTGAAAGAGCTGCAGAAAGCCATTGATGGCAACCTGCTGCTGCCAAGCACCGAGGGCTATGAGAGTGCCCGCAAAGTCTGGAATGGAATGATCGACCATCACCCGGCCGTGATTGTGCAGGTTACAAATGCAAGCGACATGCAACACGCCATTAACGTTGCACGTGATTACCGTGCGCTCACATCCCTTAGAGGTGGCGGTCATAACGTCGCAGGAAAGGGCATGTGTGAGGGCGGTATTGCGATTGATTGTTCGCGTATGAACAAAGTTACCTGTGATCCTCTTTTCCGCAGGGCAACCGCGGAGCCTGGTGTGCTGCTCGGCGCAGTCGACCGGGGAACACAGCCTTATGACCTGGCCACCCCGGCTGGTGTTGTTTCCCATACCGGTGCTGCCGGCCTGACGCTGGGGGGCGGTTTCGGCAAGTTGAGCCGCCGCTTTGGCCTGACGTGCGACAGCGTGAGCTCAATCGAGCTCATTACGCCTGATGGCGAGTTCCGGCGGGCAACGGTTAACGAGAACTCGGATCTGTTCTGGGGGCTGCGTGGTGGCGGCGGTAACTTCGGAGCTGTCACGAAGTTTGAGTACCAGTGCTATGAGGTAGGTACCGACTTTTTAGCGGGCTCTATCATGTATCCGCTTGAGAGCGCCAAGGAAATATTGAATGCCTATGGGGAATACATTCAAACCGTGCCTTGGGATCTGGAGCTTAGCTGCAATACCATCATCATGCCTAACGGCAAGGGCTTCATAAATATCTCCACATTCTGGGGTGCCGACCCTGTCGAGGGCGAGAAGGTGCTTGCACCTATCCGCGCAATTGGCAAGCCTGTGCTGGATGATATTAAGGTTGGTAAATACCTTGATATCCAGTCGCGCATTGACCGTAATGTGCCATGGGGTCACCAGTACTACCAGAAAGCCGGGATGCTGACGGAGCTCGATCCGAAACTAATCGATTTGCTGGTGGATATCACGAAGAATCCTATACCCGATATTCAGCTCTCCATCAATTGCACCCAGGTGGGTGGCGCGATAAACCAGATTGATCCAGGTGCAACGGCTTATCCTAACCGTAATGCTGAATTCCAGATGATTGTGGCTGCTTCCTGGCCGAAACGTCGGGACGAGCAGGGCGATTATATTGCTGCTATGCGCAAACGCTGGAAGACTCTGGTGCCCTTTACGGATGGGGTGTATATCAACAACATGTTTAATGACGACGGCGATGCCCGTGTCCGCAAGAACTGGAGCACGAACTACAACCGGTTGGTTGAGCTTAAGAACAAGTATGATCCAATGAACTTGTTACGGCTGAACGCCAACATCAAGCCTACCGTAAAAGGTTAATTTCGACAGGGCACAAAAAAACCGGCAGGCCTTACGGCCTGCCGGTTATGCTTTGACTACCTGCTATTCCGGCAGGGCGTAAGCGATCAGCCAGTCGCTGACTTTCTGCCCGTAGAAGATATGGTGGCCGCCGGCTGCCAGTACGATGAACTGCCGCCCGTCGCGCTCGTAAGTCATCGGCACCGTCATATTCGAGGTCGGCAAAGCGTCCTGCCAGACTTCCTCGCCGGTCATAGTTTCGAAGGCCCGGAAGGTCTCGTCCGAGGTCGCACCGATGAAGGTCAGCCCGCCGGCCGTCATCATCGGCCCGCCGATACCGACCGCACCGAATTTGAGCGGCAGCGGCAGGCGCATCATCTTGTCGAGTGTGCCTAACGGGACTTCCCACTTGATGTCGCCCGTGGACATGTCGATACCTGCCAGTACGTACCAGGGTGGCTTAAGGCACGGCGAGAACATCGGTGAAAAGGCCTTCTCGGGGCCACGTTCCATTGCGTAACCGTTAGGGGCTGCTTCGGTTTCCGTGTTCCTCATGAACCCTGGCGGACCGCTCGGGAAACCCTGCCGTGGGTCATTGGGATCGGCCAGGTCGAGTTCTTCGACCGGGAAGACTGCGACGTATAGCGAGAACCGCCGGTAGTTGGTTACCAGCATGTTGGTTTCCGGATCAAACGCGCCACCGCCCCAGTTGTTGACCATGCCGGGATGAATTAACAGCCCCCTCTCAGAGGGCGGCGTGAATATCGTGCCGTGATCGTACTTGTCGTAGTTCTCCTCGCACTTGCCACGATCCCAGAACGTAAAGCCCCAGGCGTCGTCTTTCGTCGTGATCATTTCGTTTAGCGGGCGAGGCTTAACCGGGAAAGGCTGCGTCGGGGGCAGGTACTCACCGGGCAGGCCGCCTTCCGTATCGACCGGCTGTTCCTTGATCTCGATCAACGGTTCGCCCGTCTCGATATCAAACATGTAGGTCAGCCCCTGCTTGGTCAGCTGTATGATCGCAGTTTTGGTTTCGCCTTCATGCTCAACTTCTACGACCATCGGTTCAACCGCCGTATCCCAGTCCCAGATATCATGGCGCACGACCTGGTAGTGCCAGACGCGCTCGCCGGTCGAGGCCCGCAGGGCCACGGTGGAATTGGCGTACAGGTTGTTCCCTTGCCGGTTGATGCCGTAGTAGTTCGGTGACGGGCTGCCCGTGGGCAGGAACACGAGGTCGCGTTCCGGGTCGGTCGTCATGTAGGTCCAGACGTTGCCGCCGCCCGTTACCGCTACTTCCTCCGGATCCCAGGTTTCGTAAGCAGGGTCGCTCGGGTCACGCGGAATCGGATCCCAGAACCACTCGAATGCGCCCGTGCGTGCGTTGAATGCATAAACGGCGCCGCTGGGCGCATTTGCATCCAGGAACTTGGTGCCGACCACACTGCCTATGATGATCCGGTCACTTACAACGGCAGCAGGAAAGTAGGTGCGGATTGCGCTGACGTCATGCCCATGGGGAATCGAGCCGATGGCTTCAGATGTATCGATTACGCCGCCATCGCCAAACCCCGGGCACAGCTCACCCGTTTTTGCATCCATTGAGAATATGCGCCGATCACCGGTAACCTGAACAATCGTGTATTGGCACAGGGCACCGTCCGGCGCCTCGGTGTCTTCCCACTGGGAAACTCCGCGGCACTTGTACTGCAGATCGCGCAGGCCCTTTTCAACCTCGGGGGCCATTTCCCACCGGACTTCGCCCGTTAGAGGGTCGAGTGCGATGACTCTCCAGAACGGGTCGCACAGCACCAGGTGGCCGCCCGCTTTCTCGGGCAACAAAATCGGCACTGCCTGCAGCCCGAAGCTGTTGCCGAATCCCCCCATCGAGCCCTCATAATTGCCGGTTCTGTAGGTCCAGGCGACCTCCAGCTGATCCACGTTGTCCAGGTTGATTTGATCGAGCTTTGAATACTTGGAGCCTCCCGGCGGCCCCCCCCAGGTAGGCCAGTCTTGTGCGGTAGCTGTGCTGCCGAAAGCCAGCAGCACGAAAATTGTAATGACTGCTTTCATAGTTTTCCCCATGTTTCTTGCCGCGCCTACTGAGAGACTTCGACCATGTAGTCGACAATACTGATTATTTCCTCATCCGACAGGTCCGGCCGGGCCCCCTTGGGTGGCATGACGGCTTGGCTGGGCCCTTCAAAGCCGACAAGCGCTAACATGTTGACCGCTTCGCGCCCTTTGGCAAGCCGTAACGCCCATTCTTCCTTGTCACCGGTGATCGGCGCGCCACCACCTCCTTTTCCGTGGCAGGGTTCACACGAAGAAACATACACGGGAGGCTTTTTGACAGCGGGCTCGGATGTGCAAGCCCCGAGCATCGTGCCCGACAGGAAAACCAGAATACTGAGAGAGTGAAACGAATAAAACTTGCGCATTGAACCAGCACCTCCAGCGTTTTGCCCGGATTTTTGAACATTACCTGCTATTCAGTCCGGCCCCATTTGTTATTGCCAGCTAGTGGGTTCCGGCTCGAGCCTCAACTTTGCCAGAAAACAGTCCCTGCGGAATGAATACAGGGGTGTCGCCCACGCTGTGGTTCGTGCGCTCTCTCGGTTTGATGTATATGTTGCATGAGGAGGCGGATTCAAGGGCGCCGCGCCGTGGAGCAGCAGGTATTGAAACTTGTACTCCGCCGGTTCTTCATGTATCTGTAAACCCCATAACGAAGGGGGACACGATGAGCAGTTACGGAAAATTAAATTTGCTGGTGATTTTCGGGCTGCCCGTACTCGCGGCAATTACCTCGGTAATTAGTTTCGGGCCACGCGGCGACACCATTGTTTTTGTTTTCGGCTCGAATGCCATCCCGATGTTGATAGGCGGTTTGATTTCGGCACTGCTGCTGCGCGCGGCGAACAAGTCCGGCAAGGGCCACGCGATAGCGCTCTGGCCCACGTTAATTCCGGCCGCCCTCGCTGCTATCTGGTATCTCTATGGTGCTTTGATCTCTACTTCGTCTGATGCGGGCCGTGAATACATGGCGCTACCGTTTTACCTGATCGCCTGGACAATCGGGTTCGGGATCATCGCAGCGATCGTGCGCAAAGTTGCGACGAACTGATTCATCCCGCTGCCTGCATGCAGGCATAAGTGATGCTTTCCCGCCTGAATAGCTTCCTGCTGGCGCATGCGTCGGGCAGGTCGGTGCTGCTTTGGTTAGTTGTTACGATAGTTTCGTTCGTGATCATGGCATTCCTGATCACGCCGGCCTTCACGGAAGCGACGGACGGGCTTAATCCCTTCGATCTGAATTTCGGGATAACCGCGGAACAGGCCTATGCTGAACTCCCTCGGTACACAGACCGGTCGAAGACCCTGTACCTTTGGTTTGCGATCGTCGACTATATTTATCCTTTTGCAAATTCACTTTTTTTCGTGTTGCTCTGGTGCTGGATTTTCAATAAACGCACCAATCGGTTTTTTGAAATTCTGACGTCAAAGGGCATCTTGCTTATCCCCTTTCTGTTCGCCCTCGTCGACTGGTCAGAAAATGTCGGGTTCCTGATTGTGGTTTTTACTTATCCGGCGGAGTATCCGGATGTCGCCAACGCGGCGGGCATGCTGAAATCTTCAAAGCGGTTTTTCCTGATGGCAAACGTTGCCTTGACGCTGGCCTTTGCTGCGGTTGCTACTTTGCAATGGTGGCGGCAAAGAAAATAGGATCTTATATCAGTTGGAAATATATCGACGGCGCACCAGAAAACCCGGCGGTGCGTTACAATTCCATCAGTTGATCCGGGCAGTGTTCACCGTTGGTTAAGGAACCGAACAGGTGCTAGTTTAAGGTTGGGCGCCGCCTTGATGCAGCGCGTAAATGCTTGCCCACAGAAAACAGACAAAACAGGAACGGGAGTGAACATGAACTACCTGCGACTTATTTCATCACTGCTTGTCGGTGCACTTATGCTGACTGCGTGTGCCGAAACGGGAAATAAATCCGGGTCTTTGACCAAGTATTCCTATGAAGGAGCGCCGCTGACAGTATTCACTGGTGTCAAGCCGCCATGGAATAAAGAGTCTCGGTTAACCGGCTATTTCATCCACGAAGAACTCGCGCCAAATACCACCTATGACTTTCTGGACCCTGATATTGAATTTCCGTTTGTGAATCTTCCGTCGGAATTTTCCTTTTCAGATGGCGCAAGGACGATAACGCATACGCAACTCGAAGGGCCCGTGAAAAATACCGGGGACCGTCAGGATCCCAGTATCTACGAATGCCGCACTTTTAACGTTAAAACCGACGAGAACGGCGACATCATGGCGTGGGATATTTTGTTCGTGCACGACGTTCGTACCAGTACTTATTTGACGGCACATAACGGGGGTATCTATGGCCAGGATCTGACCGAGGTCGACACAAGTACCTGGGGTTGTGTGGCATCAAGAAAATGCACCGGAAATGCTAATTACACGAGCCAGGGGCCAATATTCGATTCATGGATGGACGATCTTCAGTACGCCGGAAAGTGGACCAAAGAGATCATCGAGCAATAGATGGGGACGGGTAAATGATGTTTCGTAATCTAACAATTCTCAGCGCATCGGCAGCAGCCATGTTGCTGCTGTTCAGTAGCGGCGCCAGTGCCGCGGCTATCGATCCCGACAAGGATTTGCGTGAACAATTGCTTGCTATTCCGCTGACCCCGAATCTGGGTGGCGACACAACCGTGGATACGGTGGGCCCTCGGGCGTTTCGCTCAATTGCCCCAAATGCTGACAACGATTTGGTATTTGATTTCCTGTTTGGTCAGCGTATGTTTGATGTGGTCTGGGACCACTACATTATTTCTCCCGCATTAGACGGGCTGGGTCCGTTGTTTAATCGCACTGCCTGTCGAGAATGTCACGAGGGCAATGGGCGCGGGCAGCCGCCCGAGTCTGTTGGCGCCCCCATGAAATCAATCCTCATCAGGCTCAGTGTGCCGGGTCAGGATCAGCACGGCGGGCCCAATCCGGTACCGAAGTACGGCGATCAGTTGCAGGATCGTGCCGTACCAGGGGTTCAGCCTGAAGGACAGGCCATCATGGAGTGGGAGGAAATCGAGGGCTCTTATGGTGATGGCACGCCCTACACACTTCGCAAACCCACGGTGAAATTTACCAATCTCGCTTACGGCGATATGCCCGAAGATTTGATGACATCGCCGCGAGTGGCGGCCCCGGTGATTGGGCTCGGATTGCTGCAATCCATTCCGGAAGAAAATCTCTATGCGCTGGCCGACCCTGATGATGCCAATGGTGATGGGATTTCGGGTCGTGTGAACATTGCCTGGGATGCTGTGAACAAGAAAATGGCGACCGGCCGCTTTGGCTGGAAAGCCAATGTTCCAACGGTCCATCACCAAAGCGCCGGCGCTGCGCTGGGTGATATGGGTATGACCACTGCACTTTTCAAGACTAATCTCTGCGAACCGGTACAGAAAGATTGTATTGCCATGGCAAATAGCATGGCGGCATCAGTTGGTTCGCCAGAAATTGTTCCCGAAATGTTTGATCCATTGGTCGGATACATGATGCTGATTGGCGTGCCACAGCAGCGCGATGCGGACAACCCGGCCGTTCAGCGCGGCGAACAATTATTCCACGGCATTGGCTGCACAGGTTGCCATATGCCGACCCAGGTGGCGGGTGACGATACGTTGCCGGCCTTGCAAGGGCAGGTGTTCCACCCGTTTACCGATCTGCTCGTGCATGACATGGGCGAGGGGCTGGCTGATAACCGGCCTGACTTCGGTGCATCCGGGAGTGAATGGCGAACGGCACCATTGTGGGGCATCGGCCTGACCTACGAGGTGTGCCTGTGCAACTTTTACTTGAACGATGGCAGGGCGCGCAGTATTTCGGAAGCTATTCTCTGGCACGGTGGTGAAGCAGAAAGCCGCAAGGAAGTCTTCCGCAACCTGGGTAAAGATCAACGTGACGATCTGCTGGCCTTCCTGGGGTCGCTGTAGCGGCTCTGTATATGCTACGGCGATTCAACTCAGGGAGCGCCGGCTCGGTAATCGGTATAACCGCACTGGCGTTCGTGCTGGCGGCGTGCTCCCCTGTTACGCGTGGAGACGGTGGTTTATATAAGTATGACCGCGGGCCGCACGAAGTTCAGATCGTAGAAAAGCTGACGATGACGGACGAGGTCCAGGACCGTGAAGTGCCGTTGCGGCTGCTGTTCCCTGCAGAAGATGGGCCCTTCCCGCTGGTCGTGTTTTCTTCGGGGGCTTTCTGTTTCCCGCAGATGTACGACCTCGTCACCTCGCACTGGGTTTCGCACGGCTACGTCGTGATCGTCCCCAACCACCTGGACTCGCCCAACAATGCCGCGCCGCCTACCGCTGAGCAGTTTCCGCTGATGTTCCCGTCGCGGGTGCGCGATATTTCATATGTCGTCGACGATATAGAAGAGATACAGGCTCGTGCGGGTATCGGGTCAAAAATAGACATAACGCGCTTGGCGGCGGCGGGCCATTCGTTCGGGGCGATTATTGCACTGATAAAAACCGGGCTTGAGCTTCAGCCAGAGCTTGCCGATACGTGGGCCAGTACATTTGATGATCGCTTCGACGCGGCGGTCGTACTGAGCGCCCCGGGCCCTGGAATGGGCCCCGGAATGGATTCGTTGACCGACGGCGCGTACACAAAGATCGGCAAACCATTGATAGCAACGGGTGGCACGAATGACGTCGGAAGAGTCAGGCCCCCGGGCGGCATGAGTCCGGGGGAGTGGCGGACGCTCGCGTTTACCCTGGCACCTCCCGGCGACAAGTATTCAGTGATTACCGAGGGGACGGATCATTACAGTGGCGGCCTGATTTGCAATCCGGACCGTGGCGGTGATCCTGATCCCGAGAGCGTTGCAATCGTTGCGTCCGTAACCACGGCTTTTCTGGACGCCTACATAAAGGATGACGATACAGCGCTCGAGTTCCTGCAAAATGCGGATGTGGAAGCGCTTACCAACGGCAAGGCGACGGGGAAACGCAAATGAACTTTCGTGCAGTTAGTCTGCTGATCTTTCTCGCCGCACTGATTGCAGGCTGTGAACCACCGGCCGAACAATCGTCTGAAGAACAAACAGCCGGTGCGCCGGATGTAGTATCCGGCGCCAGCCAACCTGCCGGGCCAGCCGAGGGGGAGGCCATCGTATTCGACTCGGCGGGCACCAGCCTGACCCTCGAAGAACTCGTTACGACCGGTAACGTCATCTGGGCTATGGATTTCATTGCACCCGACACGATGATATTTACCGAACGGCAGGGTGCGGTGAAACTGCTGAATACCACTACCAACGAAATTACCAGCGTGGACGGCGGGCCCGATGTCCATGTCAGCGACAGTGGTGGGTTGTTCGATGTCATGGTGGACCCGGATTTTGCAAATAATGGGTTTATATTTTTTACCTACATTAAAGGGCTCGGCGAGCAAAGCGCTGTCGCTGTTGCGCGCTCAAGGCTCGAGGGCAAAAAGCTGGTCGACACGCAGGACCTGTTTGTTGCAAATAACCCCAGCGACGACCATGCACACTGGGGTTCGCGCGTCATCATGGATAACGAGCGTTACCTGTTCTTTACATCGGGTGACCGCCATGTCCCGGACAATGCGCAGTCAACCAGCAGCCATGGCGGCAAGGTTCTGCGTATCCGGGCCGATGGCGGCGTTCCCGATGACAATCCCTTCGCAGGTGAGGCCGGCGCCGCCCCCGAGATATGGTCGATAGGCCACCGGAACCCCCAGGGCCTGTTCCTGGACCCGGGTTCGGGGGTGCTGTTTGAGCAGGAGCATGGCCCTACCGGCGGCGACGAGATAAACCGGATCGAAAAGGCAGTGAACTACGGTTGGCCCATAATCAGCTACGGGGACAATATCTGGGGCGACAGGCAGCCCGAAGGCACGGAACGGGAAGGCCTGGAGCAACCGCTGGCTTATTTCAAGCCCGGTATCGCGCCAACCGGAATCTGCATTTACAGGGGTGACAGGATACCGGGCTGGCAGGGTAGCGTATTCAGCAGCACGCTCAGGGGTTACGTGGTGCGGCTGGAGCTGGCCGGTGACGCGGTAGCGTCCGAAGAGCGCCTGCTTACCGAGTGGGGCGAACGGTTGCGTGACGTCGTGGAAGGACCCGATGGAAGTCTTTACCTTGCCTCGGAAGCGGGGAAAATAGGGCGGATCGTACCCGTCGAAAGTAAGCTTTAATCAGCTATCGCGTAACGGGCGGTTGATTAGAGGTGCAGAAAAATGAAAACCTTTTTTAAAATTTGCGGGATTGTAATTGTCGTTATTGTTATAGGCGCTTACTCGACATACACGTATATGAACCGGCCCCACGAAGATATTTACAGTCTTTACGTGGACCAGGACACAACGCCGGTCGGCAAAACGGCTGTTTTCCTGATAGGACTGCACACAACGGAAGATTTTGAGCCAACATGGTGGTACAACATTCTGCACCACAGCGTGCATGCCAATATTCCCTGGCCGATCCAGATAACATCGCTTGCCGATAACGGGGTTGCTCTTGTAGACCCCGATCGCTATTACTCTGTCGAAAAATTCGTGCCGACCCGGCTAATGGACCGTTTCGGTCGCGAGCACGACATGGATCGCACGCCGTATATCGAAAGATATCGTGAAGGCCTGGTCGAGTGGCAACTACCCAGGGAGTCGCGCCATCTTGATACGGGTTACTGGCTGTATACAGCTCGCAATGACGGCATTCCCAGCCGGGTTGGCAAGCGGATTAACCTTGCGAAGCACTGGTTTTACGGCAACGGGATCAAGCAGCGGAAGATTCCCGCGAACTACCAGTCCTTTAAAATTTACGATATAGCATTCGATATGTTGCAGGCCAGCTATCCGGGCACGCCATACCGGATCGCCGACACCCAGGACCCCTATCTCTGGAAGAAGAAGATTCTCGAGCTTCTGGACGATGGCGCGGAAACCCTGGTGCTCGCTTCCCCCATGGTGATGTACTCCGACTACGAGGATTTCCACAACGCCTTTGGCCATAGTTTTGAGATCGTCAGGGAGTGGGAAGCCCGGAACGACCGGAAAATTAAAATTATCATGACCAAGCCCATGGGTTACCAGAAAGCCATGCGGGATGGTTATCTCCTGATCCTCAAGGACAAGCTCGACCAGTTACCTGCGGGTGTGGACGTCAAGCATATCTGGTCCATACACGGCATGCCCTGGGCGAGAGTGCCGAACGAGTCCTGGTTGAAAATGTCGCCCCCCTACAAGGCGGCGATGGTGGCCGATGCCGAGGCGCTGCTCGCGGAGTATGATTTCGGCCGCACGGAGGTTGTTGTGAGCCAGGATCATTTCGCGGATCACTACTGGAACCCGGACGGCGCGGTACTTTCAACCAACAAGGCCTACCTCGACGGTGTAGCGGACGGTTACGATCATGTAACGAGTATCCCTATTGAGTTCTATAACGAGAACACCGATACCCTGTTTTCCCACGCGATGTCTAACTACGAAAACTTCCCGGGATTCGATGTCTACAACGAGATTGACTACCCGGACTGGGAAAAGCCCTATACCTCGCATTTTGAAATCGATGGTACGCAAATCGATTACCTGGGAATTCCCACCGGCGACCGCTACAGGCCTTATATTGCGGAGGCCCTGTTTAATACATTCGACGCTATTTTGTCGCAGCGGGAGGGGTCGAATACCAAAACGAGGATGTTAGCGAACTAGTTCCTGTCCCGGGATATTTAAAGTCAGAACTGGAAGTAGATGAACGGCACCTGAGTCATCGGCCAGAGAAAAAATGCGGCAAATCCGAACAGCACGCAGATGATAAATGCCGGAACGGGTCTCATGTTGCCCAGGTAGTTATGTATGCGCCCGACGCGTACAGATATTGTCTGCAGGACAACGAAAGCAACCATGATCGTCAAGGTGCTGAAGAAGGAAAGCGATCCGAGGCCGAGTCTGGCCACATCGAAATTAAAGTCGAACAGTACAAACTTCCACAGGGCTACCTGCATCAGATCAAAATCAGTTAGCCGGAACGAAATCCAGGTTACGAGCACGCAGTACTGCATCAGTAATACCGAAAGCAGCGTGACCAGTGGATTTGACGGTGAATCTTCCGTTTTGGCACTGCTGTACAACCGGTGCACAACTAAAAGGAACCCGTGCAGGAATCCCCACACAACAAAATTCCAGCTCGCGCCGTGCCATAAGCCGCCCAGCAGCATCGTCAGCATTAGATTTCGGTAAGTAATCCAGCTCCCGTGTCGATTTCCGCCCAGCGATATATACAGGTAATCGCGGAGCCAACTGGACAGACTGATATGCCAGCGTTGCCAGAAATCGGACGGATTTCTCGCTATATAAGGGTGATTAAAGTTTCGTGGGAACTTAAAGCCCAGGATGCGTGCAATACCGATGGCAATATCAGAATATCCGGAAAAATCGCAGTAAATTTGTATTGAGAAAGCGAGAGTAGCGGCCCATATGATAATGCTGGGCCAGTCACCCGGCGTAGCGAAAACCCCGTCTGCGAGTAGCGCCAGGTTATCGGCAATCAAAACCTTTTTTGCCAAACCGCGCAATATAAGGAAGATAGTGCGCTGATCGCAACTAACAGTAATGTCTTTTTTCAGTTGCGGAAGAAATACTGCCGCCCGGACAATCGGGCCGGCAACCAGTTGCGGAAAAAAGGCAACGAACAGCGCGAAATCCAGCGGCGAACGCGTTACCGGTATTTTGCGCCGATAAACATCGATCGTATAACTCATCGCCTGGAAGGTATAGAACGAGATTCCTACCGGTAACGTGATATTGATTGACGTCCAGGATGGGTCCGATCCCAGCAGGCGCATGAGGCCCAGCAGACTGTCGCTAAACAGGCCAAAGTATTTGAAGATGAAGAGAAGGCCCAGGTTTGCGCACATGCTGACAACAAGGAGCATCCGTCGCCGTGAACGACCTTCCTCGGCCTCCAAACGCCCGCCAACAAGGTAGTTGACGACCGTTGAAAACATAATCAGCAGGATAAAAGCCGGATTCCACCACATATAGAATATGTAGCTTGCGACCAGCAAGATGACCTTTCGTGGTTCCGATCTGTGCACAGCCCAGAGGGTTAGCAGCAGCAGAACAAAAAATACGAGAAAGGCGGGGGTGTAGAAGAGCATTAGTTACGTGGCTCACTCGTTTGTAAAAGCCCAGCCAGCTTAGAGGCGAGATGATTACTGACGAGCTTTGCTCCTTCATCCATGGGGTGCACGCCATCAGAGTAAAGTTCGCCCGGAACGATATCGAGCGCATCAATAATAGTTACGTTATTTTCTTGGCCGAACTCACTAAGAGCTTCACGGGCCTTGGCGTAGTAACCCTCTTTTGCATAGATATAGGCAGCTGGATGAGCGGGTGAGAGCACAAGTACGATTTCTCGACCGTCATTTTTCGCTCGATTGGTCATTTCAGTGAGAAGTCCACGCTTTTTTTCCGTGAAGCGAAACGAGGACTTTAGATCGGTGTCGTAACGTCGCTTTATGGCACGCTCGAGAAGACGATCTGGCAAGCGGCTGGCTCCCGTGGCCGGATATTCGAGATCGTTGTGTCTCCGGTCCAGTTGCAGATCCTGCCTAAAGAACGATCGCCCTATGAAATCGGCTGCTTGCTTAACAGCCCAGCGTGATTCAAATATATGGGTTATCTCTGGCTTGTTTAGCAAAGATTGCATAGGTTCTTCAAAAATCTCTGTCAACATGGCCCGGGTACGGTTATCGGGCCGATATCCAAGCATGTAAAAGGCGTTGTACTTCTGCGGGTTGATTTGTACCATTTTGGTTACAGCTACCGGATCGATAAACTGAACTATTTGGGTGACGCTTTTTGGCAACTCCTGGTAAAAAAGGTATGACTCGACCGTGCTCTGACCGGTAGTCGCGAGGTTAAGAACCTTCGGGTTGCCCGGCAGCGCGGTATTCAGGATTCGCCCATCGAAACTGGCCATCGCAACGCTGTTGCCGAACGCAACGATATCGGGTTGCAGGTTCTCATCATCCAATGCATCGAGAACGATGCCGATACGGCTGATGTCTGTTGGCACGGCCCGAAAAATATATTCGGCTGACAGGGCTGCAAGCGCGCCCCCGGCAATTACTCCGGCAACTAATATCAGGCTGGCGTAGCCCGATAGCCGCTCCCGGGCTTTAGGCTGATTTGCGTGGCTGGGTTCCATTACGCTTTTCTTGCGTACCTTTCGTTGCTTACATGGTTAAGGCGCCCGGAATACTCGCTCACAACTGTCATGTGCGACAAGTCTCTGGGTCACAAAAAGTGCCAAAAAAGTAATTTTTTCAGTTTATTATGCCGTCCTGGCGCAATTGCCCGGCAATGATGTCGCTCAATACGTCGATTACATCAGCCAGGGTTTCCTGTTTTGTGGCGGTCGCCACAACGGTATACAGGGGCTCAGAATTGCCTGTTTTCATTACATCCGTCGTAAGTGATGTCGTGTATTCACTGGTCACGTACGAAGCCTCTTCTTTTTCAATGTAGTCGTAGCGAAACAGCGTGCCTTGCTGGCGCCGCTGGTGGATATCGGTCCTGCCCTGGACTTCAACCGCCTGTACATCAAAACTTTTTACCCGGGTGATAACAACCGCATCTGCCTGTTGCTGCCGAGCGAGCGCATTGATATTTTCGGCATTAATCTCGGTATCGGTGTCCATAAGCCTTGCGCTCGCCCACGCCATGGTGGATTCGCTGCGCAGGTCGAAGGCCGCGGCATCTTCAAAGCTCATACGGTGATCGGTATTGTCGGTGACTGCTACAACGAGAACCCGTTCAAACCGGACGCCCCTGGGGGCGCTGTCGTGCCAGCCGGACGAAACGCTCGTACTGCTTGCGCATCCGGTTAGCAGTAATGCTGCCATGATATACAGGCCGGTGCGCAGGTGTACGGCTGTTATGTTAGCTCTATGCATATTCGAATTAGGTGTGTGCTGTCTGTGCATGCTGACCGGTGTCGCAGGATAAGTACAAGTATGGCAAAACATCTATGGATTACAAGCGATTAGGGGACCAGTTTCGGCTTGCTTCTCGCCAGGTGTTTGCCCGCGGAGGGCTATGCTCATGGCGCATCGAGGCGCGCCATTTGCTGCTGAACACAGCGGTTCCCATGCAGACGTTGTCTGCGCTTGCTCAGCGCCGCGTCAACGCATACTCTTTATTTGGGTCTGCGCCGGTCCTCTCGCGACGGCGAACCGTGAACCCCGTCAGGCCCGGAAGGGAGCAGCGGTAACGGAGATGCCGGGCGCCGGGATGCGGCTGGCGCGGGCCTTATCGCATAATGCAGCATCCAGGTATAACCAGCGGCCTGAAGCCGGGTTCAAGTGACATTACATGAGCTATCTTGCACTCGCCCGAAAGTGGCGACCAAAAATTTTTGCAGACGTAGCCGGTCAGGAGCATATCGTCCGGGCATTAACGAACGCGTTGGAAAGCGGTCGGGTGCACCATGCCTACCTGTTCGCAGGTACACGTGGCGTTGGCAAGACCACCGTCGCCCGAATTCTAGCCAAAGCATTGAACTGTGAGAAGGGAGTTAATCCGGAACCGTGCGGTAAGTGCAGCGCCTGTACAAGCATTGATGAAGGCCGGTTCATCGACCTGATCGAGGTAGATGCGGCGTCCCGTACCAAGGTCGATGACACACGGGAACTGCTGGAGAATGTACAGTACACACCAAGTTCCGGACGTTACAAGGTGTACCTTATCGACGAGGTCCACATGCTGTCGGGGCACTCATTCAATGCCCTGCTGAAAACACTGGAAGAGCCGCCCCCACATGTAAAATTCCTGCTCGCTACGACGGACCCACAGAAATTGCCGGTCACGGTTTTATCACGCTGCCTGCAGTTTAATCTGAAGTGCCTGTCCAGCGACCTTATTGTCGATCGCATGGCGCTGATCTGTAAGGCAGAAAATATACAGGCGGACGCGATGGCCCTGGCGCGAATTGCCCGGGCTGCATCCGGCAGTATGCGTGATGCCTTGAGCCTGCTGGACCAGGCGCTGGCATTTGGTAGCGGTGAATTACGTGACGACGATGTTGCCGATATGCTCGGCAGTCTGGATCAGCGGCATATCAATGAATTACTGCAGTATCTTGCGGCTGGCGATGCTGGCGGCCTGATGGAGCAGGTGCGCAATCTGCAGGAGCTTGTGCCGGATTACGAGTCTGTATTAAACGATCTGGCAACCGTGCTTCAACAAATCGCGGTGCTAAAACTGGCGGGTCCGGACTGCCTTGATGAGGACGCGGATACGGAAATGCTGACAGGTTTTGCCGGGCAGTTTAGCGATGAACTTGTGCAGCTTTTTTACCAGATTGCGGTTACCGGCAGACGGGATATCAGCCTGGCCCCCGACCCGCGCCTGGGCTTCGAGATGACGCTGCTGCGAATGGTTGCGTTTCAGCCTGTAGCAGCAGCCTTGCCGGGTTCGGCCACCGGTAGTGCGCCGCAGTCTGCGCCCGGGGGAGCAGCAACCGGAGCCAAAGCCCGGCGCAGTGCTGCAGCCCAGGCACCTGAGCGACCGGCCCCCATGGCGGGTGACCCGGATTGGCCAGGTATCATCGATACGCTGAAACTGACGGGCGCACTGCGCCAGTTGGCGCAGAACTGTGAACTCATTGAGAAAGGTGAAACCGGGCTCCGGTTGAATATCAGCAAGGGCAGCGAACATCTGCTGACCGATCAACTCCGGCAGCGCCTGTCTGAGGCGCTACGCGCTGTCTACGGAGATAACTTACGGGTGCAAATAGATCTGGTTGATTCGGTAAATGACACGGTCGCCCTGCGCGAGGCGGATGACTCGGCGCGCAAGTTGCGCGCTGCGCGCGATTCAATCCAGAACGATCCTGATTTACGCCAGATCGTAGATGCATTCGGGGCAGAAATTGAAAGTGACGCAATTCGACCTGTCAACGGCAGCGGTAATCGTTAGGCAGCGAATCTCTATAAGGAAGTGAGGCCAGGTACACATGAAAAATCCTCTCGGCAACTTGATGAAGCAGGCTCAGGAGATGCAGGCGCAGATGCAACAGGCCCAGGAAGAACTTGGCCAGCTGGAAGTGCAGGGTGAGGCGGGTGGCGGGCTTGTCAGCCTGACCATGAGTTGCCGCCACGAAGTCCGGGCGATAAGGATTGATAACGCACTGATGGGGGATGACAAGGATATGCTCGAGGATGTACTTGTGGCCGCTTTCAACGATGCCCTGCGCAAGGTTGAACAGACTACTCAGGACAAATACTCGGGGATGACGTCTGGGCTTGGGCTGCCCCCCGGCATGAAGCTGCCTTTCTGAGCGCGACGGAATAATTCATGGCGTACTCGCCACTATTACAGCAATTGTTACAGGCATTGCGTTGTTTGCCCGGTGTAGGGCCGCGCACCGCCCAGCGCATGGCCTTTCATTTACTGGAACGAGACCGCGAGGGAGCCCAAAGCCTCGTAGCTGCGCTGAGCGAAGGCCTGGAACGTATCGGGGAATGTGAGCAGTGTCGCATGCTTACCGAAGACTCACTTTGCTGGGTTTGCGCATCTGCAAACCGTGATGCGTCGGTATTGTGTGTTGTTGAATCGCCGGCCGACGTTATTGCGGTCGAAGACTCGGGTGTATACGGTGGCCACTATTTTGTCCTGCAGGGGCGCTTATCCCCACTGGATGGAATTGGTCCCGAAGAGCTTGGCCTCGGCCTGTTCGAGCAACAAATTGCCGGTGGTGGCATACACGAAATCATTCTAGCCACCAGTTCAACTGTGGAGGGCGAGGCCACCGCAGGTTACCTTGCAACGCTTGCCCAGGAAGAAGGCATTAACGTAAGCCGTATTGCGCATGGTGTGCCGATCGGTGGTGAACTTGAGTATGTCGATCGAAGCACCCTGTCGCGCGCTATTTCGGGGCGCCAGTTAGTGGATCTCGGTAGTTAGTGGCCCTGCTTCAGTAGCGTCGTTACGCTATTGCACAGCCGCTTGTAGCTTTCGTAACGGCGGGAAGAAATGCCTCCCTGTCTGAGCGCCTCCTTGACCGCACAATCCGGTTCACGCAGATGCTGGCAATTACTAAATTTGCATTGATCGGCAAGCCTGATGATTTCCCGAAAGCCTGCCTGGACCTGCTGTACATCCCGTATGACCGGTGCAAACTCGCGCACACCCGGTGAATCAATAAGTTTACCGCCCGCCTTTAGTTCATGCATGTACGAGGCGGTCGTTGTGTGCCGTCCCTCGCGACTGGCTTCGCTGAGTTCGCCGATGGCTGCATCTGCGTTTGCCACCAGGGTATTAATCAGCGAGGACTTGCCGACACCAGACTGACCTACCAGCATGCTGATGCCATCACCAAGGATGCTTTCCAGTTTGCCAAGTCCTTCGCTTGTTTCGCACGACATGGCCAGCATGTCGTAACCCAGATCCTGGTATTCCATGATTTTGTCGGGGATGTCCGGGCTGATGTCGGTTTTATTCCAGATTACGATCCCGTTTGCGCCCATCAGCTCTGCAGAGCAGAGGTATCTGTCTGCAATAAAAAAATCCGGTTCCGGTGCTGGCGCCAACACGACAAGCAGGCGTGCCAGGTTTGCCGCTATAAGTTCAGCATTGCCGGATGAACCGGGCCGTTCCAGGGCATTGCTGCGTTCGCTGACCGAGGTAACCAGCGCTTCGGGTGAATCCTTTTGCTCAGTCCATTTAACTACGTCGCCACAAACGGCTTTGAGCCGGCGACCCTTGAGGACATAGCGTCGCTTAGTGCCGTCGCCCGCCTCGAGTACGCCACGCTGACCGTAGCTTGCGACGATGCGCCCGGGCATATTGGTTGATGGTTGGTTCACAGGCGGGAGTGCGCCGGGTGGCAGCCCGGGACCAATGCTAGAATGCAGCTTCTTTTGCCGCAGTGGGACGCCTGTATGGCCGTTGCAGATACTCGTTTGATATGGATAGATCTCGAAATGACGGGACTTGATACCAGTCAGGATTCTATCATCGAGATCGCGACTGTCGTGACAGATGCAGAACTGGAGCAGGTCGCAGAAGGCCCGGTTCTGGCTATCCATCAACCTGACAGCGTCCTGGAAGCAATGGATGAGTGGAATACTCGTCAGCACACCGGCTCAGGACTGGTTGACCGCGTCAGTTCGAGTTCACTTTCCGCGGCAGATGCCGAGCAACAGACACTGGCATTTCTTGCCGAATGGGCCAGGGAGGGCGCATCACCAATGTGCGGCAACAGCATATGCCAGGATCGGCGCTTTCTGGCCCGTGAAATGCCGACACTTGAAGCCTATTTTCACTACCGTAATCTCGATGTCAGCTCACTGAAGATACTCGCTGGTTTGTGGGCGCCCTCGGTGGCTGCCGGATTCAGCAAGGACTCGTCTCATCTCGCGCTGGACGATATTCGTGATTCGATTGCCGAACTGAAGCATTATCGCGAGCATCTGCTGAAACCTGATGCTTCTGCGGGGTGACACTTCCGGCGAGTGTGCTAGAGTCGTTGCGTGGCTCCGGCACACTGATTGATCAGGTTAAAAAAACTTATGAAACAAAGACTTATAGTTTATATCCGAAGGCTAAGTGGGGTGTTGGTGGTTTTCATGTTGACGACCGGGCTGACCCTTGCTGCTGATAATTGGGTGACCGATGAGTTCGAGGTCATGATGCGAACGGGTAAAAGTAACCAGAAAAGCATCATTCGACAGCTGAAAACCGGCACGCGTGTCGAGGTATTGGATACCGATACCGAGGCCGGCTACACAAAGGTGCGCGTGTCATCCGGGGCAGAAGGCTGGGTATTGTCCCGCTATCTCAGGAGTACCCCGACAGCCAAACTACGGGTATCCGAACTTGAGCAGCGTCTGTCACGTAGTGAATCCCAGCGTGCGGAGCTGCGGCGGGAACTGGATGGGCTAAAAAAGGAACAGCAGGAGCTGCAGCGCGAGCGGTCGGATCTTCAGTCGACCAACCGGTCTGTGCAGAGTCAGCTGGAGCGTGTTACGGAATTGTCTGCCGATACGATTCAGGTTGACGATCAGAACAGACAGCTGAAACAGCGCCTCATCGACACCGAGCAGCAGATCGAGGAACTGGAACGGTCAAACGAACAGCTCTCGAGCCGGGCCGACCGCGAGTGGTTTCTTATTGGTGGTGTGGTGCTGACTGTTGGTTTGTTGCTTGGCCTGATAATTCCACGTATTAACCTGCGAAAAAAATCATCCTGGAGTGATTTCTAATCTTGTCGGTCAGATTTCTTCGCCGGCCAGGTGCATCCATGTTTCTACAACGCTGTCAGGATTCAGTGACATACTTTCTATACCCTGGTCGAGTAACCATTTAGCCAGCTCCGGATGGTCCGACGGCCCCTGGCCGCAGATTCCTACATATTTTCCCTGCGCCTTGCACGCGTCGATTGCCATTTTCAGCATGGCTTTAACTGCATCGTCCCGCTCATCGAACAGGTAGGCAATTAACCCGGAGTCGCGGTCCAGGCCGAGAGTAAGTTGGGTCATATCATTGGAGCCGATGGACATGCCGTCGAAGTACTCGAGATAACGGTCAGCCAGTACCGCGTTAGTTGGCAGTTCACACATCATGATGATCCGCAGACCGTTGTCACCACGCTTTAGCCCAAGCTGTGCCAACAGTTTTGTGACATTTTCAGCTTCAGCCAGTGTTCTGACGAAAGGCACCATTATCTGCACGTTGCGCAGGCCCATCTCGTCCCGCACCCGGCGAAGAGCCTGGCACTCCATTTCAAAACATGGCTGAAAATCAGGTGCAACATAGCGAGACGCGCCGCGGAAACCCAGCATCGGATTATCTTCTTTAGGCTCGTAAGCCCGCCCGCCAATCAGATTTGCGTACTCATTCGATTTGAAATCAGAAAGCCTGACAATGACAGGCTCCGGGGCAAATGCGGCAGCGATGCAAGCGATACCTTCACTGAGTTTTTCGACAAAGAACTCGGTCGGGCTCGCGTAACCGGCGATCTGATGGCGAATTGTCGTTTGCAGCTCTTCATCCAGTTGGTCGAACTCGAGAAGTGCCCGCGGATGGACCCCGATCATGCGATTGATAATGAATTCAAGGCGCGCCAGTCCAACCCCGTTATGCGGTATGTTTGCAAAATCGAAAGCCCGGTCAGGGTTGCCGACATTCAGCATTATCTTGACGGGTATTTCCGGTAGATGGTCGAGTTTGATTTGCTGCTTTTCGTATTCCAGCTGGCCGTCGTAAACGAAACCCTCATCACCCTCGGCGCAGGAAACCGTAACCGGCTGGCCGTCACGAACATCTTCCGTCGCCGATGCACAGCCGACGACGGCCGGTATGCCCAGTTCGCGCGCGATAATAGCGGCATGGCAGGTCCGGCCACCCCTGTTGGTAACAATGGCTGATGCGCGCTTCATTACCGGTTCCCAGTCCGGATCGGTCATGTCGGCCACGAGCACATCCCCGTCCTTTATGCGGTTCATATCCTCAATCCGGTCGACCACTTTCGCGACCCCGGCACCGATGCGTTGACCGATCGCACGTCCCTGCGTTACGACCGAGGAAGCGCTCCGCAGCGTATAGCGCTGGATACTCTGGCCGGCTCGGCTTTGAACAGTCTCTGGTCTTGCCTGCAGCAGATAAAGTTTGCCGTCGTTACCATCTTTTGCCCATTCGATATCCATCGGCCGCCCGTAATGTTCCTCTACACTCAATGCATAGTGAGCGAGCGTTTCGGCGTCTTCATCGGTGAGGCAAAAACGATTTGAGTCCTCTTCGTCGACGTCTGCGGTCTTAACGAAATCAGCAGAGGAGGGGTCTTCGTCATAGACCATCTTGATGGCCTTGCTACCCAGGTTGCGGCGAATAATCGCCCGTTTCCCGTCGCGCAACGCTGGTTTATAGACATAGAACTCGTCAGGGTTCACGGCTCCCTGGACTACGCACTCGCCAAGCCCCCACGATGCGGTAATAAAAACGAGGTCTCTGAATCCGGATTCGGTGTCCAGCGTGAACATCACGCCGCTGGCGGCCAGGTCGCTACGCACCATGCGCTGTACGCCCACTGACAGTGCAACGTCCTTGTGATCGTAGCCCTGGTGTATGCGATAAGCGATGGCCCGGTCTGTATACAGGGATGCAAATACCTGTCGTACAGAGGTCAGTAGCTGGTCAAGACCCCGCACGTTCAGCATCGTTTCCTGCTGTCCTGCAAACGACGCGTCGGGTAAATCTTCCGCGGTTGCCGATGACCGGACGGCTACCGAGAAATCGTCACCCTGGTCTGCTGACATTTCCGCCCATGCGACTTCGATCTGGCTGCGCAGTTCATCCGGCAGGGGGGATTCCAGCAGCCACTGGCGTATTTGCTGCCCGGCCGACGCGAGTTGAGCGAGGTTGTCAACGTTCAGGTCTTTAAGGACATCCTCGATACGGTCAGCCAGTCCTTCATGTTGAAGAAACTGGCGATACGCTGCGGCCGTCGTTGCGAAGCCGCCCGGCACCATGACACCAGCCTGTGACAGGTTGGTAATCATCTCACCCAGCGACGCATTTTTGCCTCCGACTGTTTCAATGTCATTGATGCCCAGCCGATCTAACGGAATTACATGCTGCTCCAAAAGGGGCTCCCTTGTGGTCTTTACCCGGAAGTGGAAAACTGGCGCCTGATTCAGGCAGTGTAGTATGTCAATTAATTATGGGTCGTCGAACAGTATTTTTTATATCTGACCAAACGGGTGTTACCGCTGAAACCCTTGGCCAAAGTCTCCTGACGCAGTTTGAGGCACAGGAGTTCGATCAGGTGACTCTGCCATTTCTGGATACCATTGACAAGGTAGACCAGGCGCTTGTGGAGATCGATACCAAAGCCGAATTACAGGGGGTCGGGCCAATTATTTTCAGTACGCTGGTACAGGACCACCTGCGTGAGCGCTTTATCCCGAAAAAGGGCTTGTTAATTGATTTTTTCGATACTTTTTTGCCCTCGCTGGAGAGTGAGCTGCATGCGAAGTCTTCACATAAGTCGGGCCGGGCGCATGGCCTCGTGGATTCCGGCCATTACGACCAGCGCATCGAAGCGACTAATTTTGCCCTCAACAACGACGACGGGGCCCGCACGCGTGACTACGACCGGGCCGACATCATACTGGTGGGTGTATCGCGGTCGGGCAAGACGCCCACGTGCTTATACCTTGCGCTTACTTATGGTGTCTATGCTGCAAACTATCCGCTGTCAGAAGACGAGCTCGATGCCGGCATGCTCCCGGATGTCCTGATGCCGCATCTGCATAAGATTTATGGTTTGACAATCGATGCGCATCGTCTGCAGCAAATTCGCAGGGGAAGGCGTCCAACCGGCCGGTACTCTACGATGCAGCAGGTTAGTTTCGAGGTGCGAGCTGCCGAGGCGTTATTCGAGCGCCACAAGATAATGTTTGTCGATACCACGCGCTCGTCGATCGAGGAACTCGCCAGTACGATACTTTCCAATACCGGCGTGGAACGACGCATTCGGCCCTGACGAATCAGATAGTTGAAGTCGGTTGCTTCAGGCCGGTGAAATGCTCGATTCGGGCAATCGCGGCTGCGGTTTCGCCTAGGCTTGCCAGCGCGTCGGCGGGTGATTTTTCAGCGACGCCCGGCCCGTGCTCGGTCCTGTCCAGGTAAACACGCAAGGTAGAGCCGGATGTTCCGGTTCCGGACAGGCGTAAAACTATACGGCCGCCATCGGCGGAAAACAGACGTATGCCCTGGTTTGTAGACAAGCTGCCGTCGACCGGATCGGTATATTCAAAAATATCTGCTTCCAATATCTGCTGACCAGTATCGGAGCTACCCGGTACGCTGCTTATGATGCTGCTCAGATTTTGGACCAGCGCATCGGCGTCATCGGCATTGGCGATCATGTAGTCGCGCCGCTGAAAAAAACAGCGACCAAAACGTGCCCAGTGCCGCTGAACGATTTCACCAACCGATTGTTCCAGGCCGGCCATCATGCTGAGCCAGTAAAGGATCGCCCATAGCCCGTCTTTTTCGCGGGTATGTGCTGAACTGGTACCAAAGCTTTCTTCGCCGCACAGTCCAATTTTGCCGGCTTCCAGCAAATTGCAAAAAAAGCGCCAGCCGGTAGGAGTTTCAAAGCAGGGAATGCCAAGTTCACGTGCCACATCATCGACCGCGCGACTCGTCGGCATTGACCGCGCTACACCGGCAACACCGTTACGATACCCGGGCGCAACAACCGTATTTGCCAGCATGATGGCGAGGCTGTCACCCGGGGAAACCAGCATACCGCTCCCCAGGATCATGTTGCGGTCACCATCGCCGTCGGAAGCGCCGATCAGATCCGGCGCCCCGTCTGACATCGCCAGTTTCACGAGGTGTGCGGCATCGACCGGGTTGGGATCCGGATGAATGCCACCAAAGTCTTCTAAAGGCGTCGCGTTACTGATGCATTCGGGTGAAACGCCGAGCATATCGCAGAAGATACGATTAGCGTAAGGACCGGTTGCAGCATTGAGAGCGTCGAAGTGCAAACATATTTTGCGTTTTAGCGCACTGCGCAGTAACTCGAAATCAAACAACTCTTCCATCAGTTCCGCGTAGTCCGACACCGGGTCAACAATTTCAACAACAGTATCTCCTATCGCAGATTCGCCTGGCGTATCCAGCTCCAGTGCTGCAGTGTCGGCAATCTTGTAGCGGTCGCAGGCAAGGCTGCGGGCGTATGCTGTTTCGGTAAGTTGTTCCGGTGCCTGGCCACCTGACGCGGTGTTGAACTTTATTCCGAAGTCACCGTCCGGCCCGCCCGGGTTATGGCTTGCCGAAAGAATAATGCCACCGGCCGCTTTGCGGGTGCGGATCAGGTTGGATGCCGCCGGAGTCGAGAGCAAGCCTCCCTGGCCGATAATCATGCGTCCGATGCCATTTGCGGCTGCCATAGCGCTAATCGTCTGGACAGCTTCCCGATTGTAATAGCGACCATCACCACCGAGCACCAGGGTTGACCCTGGTTCCAGTTTCAAAGTGTCGAATATTGATTGCACAAAACATTCAAGATAATGCTGTTGCTGGAAAACAGTTACCTTCTTTCGCAGCCCGGCGGTCCCCGACCGCTGATCATCGAACGGCACGCAATCCACTTCGCGCAGTTTCAGTTTTTTGCTCTGCATTTTTGTGATGTTGTTAAAGTATGGTTTGTGATGCCTATGCTATAGTGATTGCATGCTTGTAGACAGTTATATTTTGCCTCAGTGGCTTGCCAATCCGCGCAGTTTCAGCGGGCTTATGGCTTTATATGAGGCTAACTTTATCAAGCTCAACCAGCTGATTGCCGGGCTGCAGGAATGCACCGGGCAGCATCTGTCGCAATCAGACTCAGATCACAATCTCCACCTAAGTGTTGAAGGACGGACAAAGTATACCTGCGAACTCAGGCTTACTTACCTGTTTGACGAAGCTAAGCATCCCCGGGACGATGTTGGCCCTGTAGCTGATCCGGATCTGATAACCAGGGTTTTCCTGGACGCCCGTATGGCAGACGTACAAAGCTGGATTAATTTATCCCGGCATGAAATGTTGCGGTCACTGCATGATCGCTACCGGCGTGAGATTGATCGTCGCTGGGCCCGCAACATGATGTTGAGCAAGTGGCTGGACTATCTGCTCGATAATCGGCACTTTTTCCCGGTCAAACAAGGCTTTAGAGGTTGGTCATTCGATCAAACTGTCGATTCCATCAAGGTTTGACGCCCCATGATTCGCTAAATTTGCGGAGGGGACGGCTGTGCGTGCGTCTCCCGGTATGCATCTGCTTAATGACAGGGCGCTATGGCTACACTGACAACCCCGCTCTTTGGCCGGGCAGAAAATGACAATGATGATGAGGAGCAGCTTCTAAAGCTGTTCTGGAATCGTGCCGAGCTCAAGAAAGAGCTGGCTAAACTGCGCCGGGATGCTTTACATTCTGCAGAGAAGTTGACGCGGCAAGAAGCGCTAACGTTACATTTACAGCAGCGACTGGAACAACTGGAGTCAGAACTTGGCAACCCAGAGACCGCGTTCAGTGTGGTGACTTACTATCAGCTTCAGGGCATCTGGAACCTCTGTCACAACAAGTTGCTCACCACTTCAAAAGAGTTAGCCCGCGCGCAGCATGATAAACAGTACCGACAACATGTTGCTGCATTTCGCCGTAGCCTGAAAGCATCGCTGACAGGTGTTCAGAAGTCACTGAACGAGCTTAATCACTCGGGTGAAGTGCTCTCTGAGGAAATTCGCAAACTTCGCGAAAAAAGAAGTGCGAGTTATGGGATATGGAATATCTTCCGCCGCCGCAGGTTGACTGCTAAGATTCAGGAAAAGCGTCTTGAGCGCCGTGCGATCACGATGCGGCTGGGCGAGCTTACCGAAGAGATACAGTCACGGTCGAGCCAGGAGCCACCGGAGTTCTCTGGCCTGGCAACAGGTATTAAGCGGGCAATTAATCTTCGGGTAATCGCCTATGCGCAAGAGTTGTACCTGCACTTTGCCGATCGTGAAATCGCTAAGCTGGCCCGCGAGTCGTCCATCCGGGGGCAGGATGATCTGAAATTTGGCAACAGGCGTGACTGCCGTGCAATCAGCGCACATATAGAAGATCAGCTGAAGCTGCTGGCTGCCGATGCAAATATGCAGCTGCGGGTGCAATCGCGAACGGAGTATTTAGTGCCGGAACTGCAATACGGGCAGGATACGGATACGGTTCCGATTGCCGGCACACTGGGTTCGATTCCGGTGTTTAAAGCCAACGGTAAGAGGGTGACTAACGTGGCGGTCAATGTGCTCGGCGACGAATACTGGGATGTATTTTCCGCGTTACTAACCTGATCTACTGCGCCCGGCTGAGCACCGGCGTTTGTCCGGCACCTGACAGAGTCGCCATATCTGTAAGTATTTCAGCGGCCTGATTCAGGAGCACATCGGGCGGTTCTTCATCCTTAAGCGTATCAAAAGACTCCAGCGGTTCCAGCCCAAGTTCCTGGCGCCGGTTATTTTCCCGCACGAGCCGCTCATCGTGACGTTCTTCCTGCTCAAGTTTACGGGTTTCCAGGTTCAGGGAGATCGCTTTTTGTTTGCGCAGTTCCTCGATACTTTCAATATCCTGCAGAAGATACTGAAAGTTGGGATCCATCGCAGAGCGTTGAATCTGGCTGCGGGTGAGTTCAGACACCTGCATATCCAGTTTGCTCAAAGCCCTGTACCGGGTCGGGTTAATCTGATCCCAGGGGAGGGCGCGTGGTTTTGTATTTTCGCCAAACTGCGACGTGTCTACCAAAGAAGGGAGTTCAATATCGGGGATGACGCCGCGATTCTGGGTGCTGCCACCCGTTACACGGTAATACTTGCCAATGGTAAGCGTCAGTTGCCCAAGCGCATCTGAATTTGAGCGTGGTGCATACTGATCCAGCACGTAAAGGTTCTGCACTGTACCTTTACCAAAAGTTTGCTGGCCAATAACAATTCCACGGTTGTAATCCTGGATAGCTGCCGCAAAAATCTCGGATGCAGATGCACTGAATCGATTTACCAATACGACGAGAGGGCCATCGTAAATCTGCGACGGTATCGGGTCCTCCAGGACATCAATTTTTCCGGTCGTGTCACGTAGCTGCACAACCGGACCGTTGTGGATGAATAAACCGCTCAGCGCGGTAGCTTCGGTCAAATGACCTCCGCCATTGCCCCTTAAGTCGATTACCAGCCCATTGATGCCTTTCTCCTTAAGTTCTCCGAGCAAGCGTTCTACATCGCGCGATGTGCTGGTGTAGTTGACCTCACCCCGGCCGCGGGCATCAAAGTCCTGGTAAAAGCTCGGGACAGAAATAACGCCGACGCGATAGTTCTGACCATCGCGGCTGATTTCCAGCACTTCACTTTGGGCAGCCTGCTCTTCGAGTTTGATCTTGTTACGCGTCAGGTCGAGGGTATATTCATTCTCGCCGGGCAGAGAGTCACCGGGGCGTATCTGCAGCATCACAATAGTCTCAGCCGGCCCACGTATAAGCTGAACCACGTCATCCAGCATCCAGCCGATCACATCGACCATCTCGCCATTCGCTCCCTGTGCGATACCGATAATGTGATCGGTGGCCTTCAGGCGCCCGTCGATTGCCGCTGGACCGCCGGGAATAACATTCAGTACTGTTACCATGTCATCTTCGAGTTGCAGCGATGCGCCGATACCCTGATAAGAGAGGCTCATATGGATGCGATATTCCTCAGACTGACGCGGTGACATGTAGTTTGAATGGGGATCAAGTGTTCCGGCAAAGGCGTCCATGAAACCTTCAAATACATCATCCGAGTCCAGTGCATCGACACGTTTTATGTACCGTTCGTAGCGCTTCCTGAGTGTCTCTGATGCTTTTTCCCAGGTCTTATCGGGATCAGCCAGAAGCAGGGTAAGCAAGTCGTTCTTAACACGCTTGCGCCATACGTCCTGCATTTCCAGTTCGCTCGCAGCCCAGGGCATTTCGCTGCGGTCGAAAACAAATGTTTCGTCAATAGTCAGGTCGGGTTCAACCTTCAGGAGTTCGAAAGCAAAGTCAAAATGCTGCTTCACCCGTTCGCGATAAATTCGGAAAATGGAGAAAACCGGGTCCATGTCACCTGAGCGCAATGAGTTATCCAGGCTATAGCGATAGCGGTTAACAGCATTGATGTCTGGAGCAAGAAAAAAACTGCGGTTATTATCCAAACCTTCTATATAGTTTTTCAGCAGAGCAATGGACAGTTCATTGTCTATGCGGGTTTTAGTGTAATGAGCGCGTTCAGAAAGCTTGGTGACCAGTCGTGCGACCTGGTAGTGCCTTTGATTCGATTCGAGCTGGGCCGTACTCGCTGCAACGCTCTCATCAGGCACTGCGTGCCCGGGTGTTGCCAGGGCGAGGGTTAAAACGGCACTTGCTACGAGCAGTACACCATTTAGTTTGCGAATTAGTTTTCGTTTTCTATGCATGTGCTTTGCTATCTTTGCCTTTCCGGTCCAGCAAAAACTAACCGCCTAAAGCCCGGCGATTATCAGAATGATACCAAGCCATGCAGTAACCCGCTGAAGACATCAATTTCAGGCCTTTCACTGTATTGTTAGGCACACTACCGGGGACTTTGTTCATCATTGCTTTCGGCCTGTTGATCGTCTGCATGGTGTTCTGGGTTCTTCGCAATGAAGGGCCAGGCTGATGAATGAAATGAGCAGCCTGCTTAGCAGTACCGGCATTTCTGTTGCATTGTTTTTTTTGCAGGGCTCAGCTTTTTTGGCTCGCTGCGACAACAGATATGGTGCTATTTGCTGCTCGCGGCCTTGTGGCTCGGCCTGTTCCTGGCCGGGCTCCGTTATTGGCCCCGCTAACCTCTCCAGACTATAGTGAGTAATAGCCTCTCTACGCAGCCCGGTTTGGACATAACCGGGAATCAATCTCTGGTAAATGCCTGTCACGCCGACTGGCGGCGCTTTATATCGTGGCTCAGCCACAGAGTGCACCGCCATATAAGAACCAGTAACAGGGGCGACATCAATAAAACCCATGCCGATAAATCGGCACTTAGCGCATCGCCGTAGATAAGAAACATCAGCCCGAATAGCCCCGCGTTTCCTTCATAGGGTCCGGCAAGCAGCCAGCCCCCTAGAAATACAACAACAGGAACCATCAGGACGCAGAGCAACCCGTATTTTAACCAGCGCTTAATCGCTGTACCCATTTGCCAACCCGGGCTAGTCAAAGTTAATTAAATTCTGTTCGGTCAAACGTATACATTGTCGCACACCCGCCGGTTCGAAGCGTGTGTCCTCAGTCACGCTATGCACCCGGTTTCGTGGAATAGCCCTTGCGGTTACGCCGGCGCATTACGGCGATCAGGGTGCCAGCATGCAGACAAACGATACCGGATATCAGGATGTAGGGGATGATCCAGGTCCACTGGCTAAGCAACAGGGCTGCACTTATTGCGTACAGACCAAGGCCGATATAGAGGACCGGTAGAATGGTGTAGAGGCCTTTCGGAAGCCAGATCTTGCGTAATGGTAGTAATCGGAATTTGTTGGCTGCGGGATGATCGAGTTCGCTTGATGGATGAGGTATGTGAGCTTGCGGATACATGGTGTTTAGCCTTGCATCAATTGTCGTGAATGCAGCCTCGAGAGTCCGTGAGCCGCTTCACACCGCGCGAACTGCACGATTATATAAAAGGTCAGGCCACGCGATTGCAACGCAACCAGACGCCGCAGTTGCACGGCGATGTCGATAGGGTGTTGATAAGGTGGTAGCTCGCCGCAGTCGGCTATGGAGCTTGGCGCTTCATTTGCCGAAATTGCTTCACCGGTTTTGCTGTTACCACCAACCGGAAAGGGCCTCTGTAGATAAACTCGCTCGTTGGCTGACAAGTAATCAGTATTAGTTCGCTTCCAGAATCAAGAGGCTCGATGCCGTGTACGCGTGCGTCTACGATTTCCTGGTCCGTCACCTCGAATATTCTGGTAAGGCCGTTCAACCCGGTCAGCTGCAATTTTTCACCGGGCCGTATGTCGTGCAGAAATTTGAAGTGCGTATCGCGGTGCGCGGCAATCACAATGCTGCCGGGTTCGCCCGGCAGAGCAGTGCCATCCATGTGGCCGGGCCCGAAGGGCAGGGAGCCGCCGTTTGTACCCGCGAGCACGTAGTGAGTGATATCCCTCGATGGCGCCTCGAGCTTTGCCACCGGCCAGGTGTCTGCCCACGGCCACGGCCTGATTTTTTCATTCCCCGCCAAGCCTTTTTCCCACGCACGCTCTATAAGGACCGGTGCAAGCCAGGCCTTTGCATGGATCAGGGCAGCGCCACTTAGTTGCCAGAAGCCCACTGCCACGATCCCTGCTGCAATCAGCTTAAGCATGGCTGGCTCTCTTCGGGTTCGTCTGAAATTCAGTGTCGACACCGCTAGGCCTTTATGCGTTGCTTTAATTCAGGCCGAGGTTCAGGAGCCGCCCATTTCCTTTTTCCCGCCAGGCCACGTCGTTGCAGCCACCACAGTTGCGCGGCAACTGCGAAACAAAGCAGCGCAAACCATAGTTTCTCGATAGCCGGTGTCGCAGTTGCCGGGTAGGCATAGATATGACCTGCCGGTCGTGCGTTAGGGACGCGTTTACCTTTCAGCAAAGCATCTAAAGGTCGCACCGGCGTCCTGTCGACGGCCACAAAGCTGGTGTAACGACTCATAATCTTGTGCAGCAGGGCAACGTCGATGATTGCATCGCGTAGCAGGTCGCTTTCGCCTTCAGCAATGATCCGGTCGTTGAGTGCTGCAATTTTGTCACGCGCCCAGAGCGTGCCGATGCCGGCATGCGCCTTCCCACGGTCGGACTTGAATTGCCGTTTCCATTCGCCGTAGGGAGTCGTGCCGGTGATCTGCACGCTGCTGTCGAGGTAGGCAGTTCGCGAATTCAGTTTGGCGGTAATCGTTAACGGTTGCCCTGCATAGAGGTCCGGTATCAGTACTGGAAAAACCTCTTTGGCTGCAGGCCAGGTCAATTCAATATCCCGCAGCTGCGGCGCTGCAAGTTGTGAGAACAGTTCAGCCATCTTTTCACCGACCTCGTCAATTTTGCCGATGTAGGTGAAGGTGCCGCGACCAAACTGTGCAGCCTTGCGCATGAAATAATTGTTCGGCGCCGAGCCTATGCCCACGGTAAACAAACGACTCTCGCCCAGTTGGCTCTTGATTTGCCTGAATAACTCATCCTCGTTGATAACGCCCGCATCCGTAATAAAAATAACCTGACGCAATGCATTGGCTGGCAGTTCGGTCTGGTTTCCCAGCGCAACATCGATTGCAGGACCAATGTCGGTTCCGCCATCGACTTTCAGGTTGGCTACAAATTCGAGTGCATCCTGCATGTATGCGCCGCTTGCAAGCATTGCGTTCGAGAAGAGCATGCGGGTGTCGCTGTTAAACTCAATCACGTTGAACGTGTCTCCGTTGTTGAGTGTGCGCAGCCCGATCTTGAGCGCCTCCCGGGCCTGCTGAATCGAAGCACCTCCCATTGAACCCGACGTGTCGACGACAAAAATTGTTTCACGTTGCAGTTGGTTGACGTTCGATGCCTGGTCAGGCGGAATCACCATCGCCAGTGCGTAGCTCTCGCCGTCAATCTCCTCGGTGAAAACCGCGGCCCGGGGCACAGCACTCGCAACCGGTTGCCAGGTCAGTTCAAAATCACGGTCCATCGGTACCGACCCGTTGGCAAATTCGACGCGATAGTTACCATCGTTTTGGCGCAGGTGGATGGCATGATACGAACTGCTTACATCAGCCAGCTGCATCCCGGGGCTTATATCCACCGTTATGGAGGATCTGCCGGGCGGGTGTGCCCAGCCGCTTAAAGGGTTACCCAGGCCAATCTCGGATTGAGCAACCCCCGCAGAGAAAACACTGTCAGGCATTCCGGGTAAATCCTTGCCCGGAATATATTGGGGTGTGATTGTCATCGGAAAACGCAGCTTGAACCGCCCGTGTTCGAAGGCCACTTTTTCCAGGTAGGTAATGGTCACGCTGATTTCTTCACCCGGCCCGATGTTGGCAACCTTGCTTGAAAACATGTTGGGTTTTTGCTGCTCAACCAAGGCCGTGCGTTGGCCGTTTTCTTTTGCCGCCTCGTAGAAATGCTTGGCCGCGTGCTTTTCGTGGATCTCCCCGACAATGATCTGCTCACCGACACGTATGTTCATGGCGTTCACAACTGCCGTTTCCGGAAGCGGGAATACGTACTTGCCTTCAACCCAGTCGGAAGAAGCATTCTTGAAATGCTGCTCAACAGTGACTTCAGCAACCGGGCCGCTGATCCGCATATCGACCTTTGTGTCCAGCTGCGCGGCCGGGTTCCAATGCCCATTTGCATCGGTCGCGAATAGCAGTTCACCGGCGCTGACGTCATTCATCGTAACGGCCTGGGCATTGCCGGCGAACAGCACCCAGGCGCCCAGCAGCAGCGCCTGTGCCGCAATGGTTATGCAGCGAATAAAGAACCGCTCGTTTCGAGCCACCCGGCAAGAGCGGGCTGGGAGGAAGAGATGTTCGGCAGACTTGTGGGAGATTTGCATGGCGGCCTCTGGTATCGATGCATTCAACTGCACTGATTGGGCCATCTGGAAAAGAAATTTCCATGGCAAAAAAAAGGCAAATTGCCTCTTTTCCGCCCTACCAATGTCTTTTTCGGGTGTTCTTATGCGTTTTGTTCTTTCATCAACAAGGATCTGACCATGAGAATCAAAATTATTTCAGCAGTACTTTTGACCCTGGCTGCATTCAATTCGTTTGCCGCCGAGACCCAGCCCACACAGGCCCAGAAAAACGCCCGGGACGGGATTGCCCTTGGAAACGCCGCGGCGGGCGGGGTGATTGCAGGACCTTTGGGCTTCGTCGCGGGCCTGATAGCGGGCAACTGGTTGGGGGAAAAGGTGATCGACAGCTATAGCTCCGAAGAAGCTGGACAGGCGCTTGTTAAGGCAAGGACTGAGAATGACCAGCTGCGGAAGCGATTTGCATTGCTGGATGCTGAGAATGTCAGCTTGCAGCGCCTCTTAGCCGACAGCCTGCAATTCCAGGAGCTGTTTCATACCGGCGAAAGCAAGTTGTCCGATTTGGGTCAGGCGCGCATAGAGCGGATTGCCAAGCTTGTAGCGCAGCAAGACTCGCTTGGGGTTCATCTCAGC
>MPMD02208760.1_pt1 | contig 85119 bp, 79 predicted proteins | sample 1617291 | NCBI WGS metagenome assembly MPMD02 (sample SAMN05944810, study PRJNA350692) | marine metagenome | biome: marine; feature: ODZ; material: water; isolation source: 120 m water sample filtered on 30 um supor filter | place: Pacific Ocean | collected 2012-04-09 | depth 120m m | reverse complement strand
CGCGCCGCGAGAGAACCAAACGCTTGACATTGCAACGCAGGAAGAAAGAGAATCTACGCAACGCGGCTTAGCCGCAAAGAGGAGATGAAACCCTCTCTAAGAAAACAGCCCCTGCGGTCCCAGAACCTTTGACGACATACATCAAATAGAGGGGGCGAGGGGAAGAGGCCCGGTAGATCAACACCCAGACGAGGCGCTTCCAGGCGAACGATTCGTCCCGGGTTTGCGCAGAAATCCGATCTTCTTCGCTCACTGGATTCCCCTGGCCCGCGCGATCGCCTGGGCGAGGTCATCGCTGGCCACTTCCCAGTCGAAACGCTTCGCCCAGCTTCGGGCGCTCGCCGACATCTTCAGGGCGAGGTCGTCCCGCCCCAGCAGTGCTCCGATTCTCTTCGCAAAGCCGCTGACATCGCCGGCCCGGACGAGGAAACCCGTTTCTCCATCCCGCACCGAATCCCGGAGTCCATCGGCGTCGCTGGCTACGACGGGTGTTCCGACCGCGTTGGACTCCACGACGGTCAGTCCCCAACCCTCTTTTTCCGACGGGCAGACGCAGACCCGCGCCTGGGCGAGCAGGCGATCGCGTTCGCGGTCACTGACGAAACCCGTGAAGCGGGTACGCGATCCCAGGCCGAGTTCACGGCCAAGGGATTCCAGGCCTCGCCGGGCCCGCCCCTGGCCGATGATGGTGATCGGGGTATCGGGGAATTCGTGGGCGAGTTCTGCCATGGCCCGAAGCATAACGTCAATATGCTTGTAGGCTTCCAGGCGGCCGACATAGACCACGCCCCGGCGCCGATGCGCCTCCGGGATCGCTACGTCGTGGGGCTGGCGGATCCCGGGATGGCTCACCCGGATGAGATCCTCCGCGATTCCCCGGTGTTGCAGGTCTCCTCGGGTGCTCTCGGATATGGCGAGAAAGCGGCAATCGCCGTAGACCGAGGGGATCAATCGCTCCGCGGCCCAGACCGTTGCTGCAATCGGCCAGGCGACCTGCTGAAAGGCCACTTCCCCGAAGAGGTGGTGGCAGAGAGCCAGTACCGGAACCGATGAGTATAGAGGCGAGTAGAAGGGAACTTTGTTCAGGCACTCGACGACCAGATCGAAGCGGCCGGCATGGGTTTCCCGTCGGGTCAGCCAGGCGGCTGCCGGATAGTAGAGGGGCAGGCCCGCGGGGCGCCGAATCTTGATGCCGGCCAGTTCTTCGTTGCGGGCAGCGCCCCCGAAGAGGGCGGAGAGGTGGGTGATCTCGTAACCCCGAGTGGCGAGGCGACCGAAGAGTTCGTAGACGTGGGTCTCGGCGCCGCCCTGCTTCGGGTGCTCGGGATCCCGCTCATTCAACAACAGGATCCTGCAGGGTTTCTCGATACCTGAATTCACCACTGATTGATGAGGCTCCCCGTTCGGCCGGATCGCCTAGAGACGACCGAGGGCATCGGCGATCCGCAACCACCAGACCACCCATAGGGCTTCGAGTCCAATCCGGAAATTGAGCTTCGAAGTTCCGCGAGTCCGATCGACGAAGAAAAAGGGGATCTCCTTGATGCGGGCGTGCTCTGCAGATAGGAAGTTCAAGCTGCGTTTTCCTTGGGTCCGATAAGTAGGCATTCTGTCAAATAGAGGGGGCGAGGGGAAGAGGCCCCGGTACGGGGCGGCTGGCACGGTGACGGTTCCGAACACGTTCGTGAACGGGACACCGGCGGATGCGGACCAGGTGAATGAGAGCTTCAACGCTGTGTTTCGCGATGGGTGCTTGAACCGCTGGCTATCCGAATCGGTCCGCGAGGCGCGCGAAGCATTGGAGTACTGGCTCCACGAGTACAACCACGAACGACCCCATGGTGCGTTGGGAGGGCTGGCACCCTTCGTGTTTTTCAAACACGGAAACCACCAACCCCAAGAGCAGGAAGCGGCCTAATGGACAGGTCCGAACTACAACCCAAGATCTGCTAGCGGTTCAGCGGGCTTGCCAGGCGGTTTCACTCTCGCGTTGAGATCGCGCCGGGGCGAGACTTCCTTGCCGACGATCTCCGCCCAACGAATTTCAGAGCGGAGAGAGCTTCCGTCCGCCCGTCCAGGCTAGGACCACTCCCAGCAGAGCGGCAACCCAGATGCCAAGTCCCGGCACGGCGTGCATGTATTTGAAGAAAATACTGACCTGTTCCGCAGGCACCTGATAGGCACCGCAGGCGAAAGGATAGGTCATGACCCCTGGCTCGTAGTTCCCTTCCTCCTGGAAACATTGCCAGTAGAAAAACTTCGCTGGCTGTACCCAGTGAAGATACGGATCTCCGCTTTCGGCCAATGCGTTCTCTTCGTGGGTTCTCACTTTGAAGCGAAATGAGGCGAAGCTATGGTCATCGACTGTGCCCGCGTAGCCGATTACGTCTCCCCGGGCGACCGAATAGTTCATCAGTGGTTGGCATACCGAGGCGTTTTGGGTCATGCAGCCCTCTCTAGATTCGTAAAAGAGGCGACCCTGCCTCTGCTCGGTCACCCCCCAGATTTCTTGGGAACTGCAGTCTGAGTCTACGAGGTGTCCTTGGAGCAGCGGGCTGCTCTTGAGGTGGTAAACACATACGATCAGCCCCGGCCAGTCAGTGCTCTCCGATTCGAAACAGAGTTCGAGGTCATCGAAGGGGCTCGACGAGCTGCCATCCCCGTATTGCCTGGTTTGAGCGCTGCGATTGGTGAAACCAATAAGTTTCATGGCGAGCGGTGCGAGGATCGGCGTTTCTATCGCTACTTCGGCTTCCGTTCCGGTTTTCGTTTCATAGCCGGGATCGTTCCCGAAATACCCAGCTGGATTCCCAAGGGTAATCATTGCCGGGTCGGCTTCATTGCCCCAGGTAGCGTGGTCAGTGTTGTAGTCGCTGCTTGTGCTTGGTGCGCTGGTCACCTCCGACAAGAGGCTTGAATCAAGCGGTTCGCCCGGGGCGCAGGTTTCACAACCACAGCTCCCCGAAGATTCTTGAGAATATCCCGCAGCTAGAAAGGCGACAATCGACCAAAACGCTACTCGGTACTCTAAAGTCATGGATTTTCCCTCCTTCGTGTATATCGGCAGAACCTTTCGGACTCGAGATGGCCTCTGCTAAGAGACAGTGCGGATAGGAAATTCTCTGCCTATCCGGTTCGCTCCGCCTGTGTTTGGCGCGGAAACACCAAGAGAAGCCCCCTGCCTCGCGAATTGCGGGGAAGGATCATGAGATGCAGGCGCCCACCGCACCTCCTCACCCGAAAACACCTCCCGAAGCTCGAAGAATGCCTTGCGGGCCTTCATCCCCCTGTCTTTCCTCGCGATTTCAGGATGGTGTCACCTCCTTCCGTATCGTGATGAGTCACAAAGGCTGAGCGAAGTGGATAGGCAGAGGAAATTCAAATCTCGTTCCTACGTCCGAGAAGATGCACAATGTCAAGTGTGCATAGGAAGAATAAGCCCCGGATTCGCTAGGCGAGAGAGTAGGGAATCTCTTGGGTTGGCTCAGATCTTCTAGAGAGGCCCCGGGGGCGGGGTGTGAAATTACAGATTCAGTCGGACACCCTGCCACGATGACAGAGGCTGACCCCGACGCCGTGGCTGTACATCGTGGCTGTACACCCGAGATTGCGCGTCACGATCACGGCAAACGAAAAGTCCCGCCGCGTAACCCCACGACGGGACTCGATAAAAATTGGTGGAGCTGAGGGGGATCGAACCCCTGACCCTCAGACTGCCAGCCTGATGCTCTCCCAGCTGAGCTACAGCCCCACCGGTGGGGACGAAACTATCGCTCGGCCCGGGGAGCGTCAAACGCCCCTGCTTCGGGCCGGGGTGCGGCGTGTTATTCTCCCCGCCGCGTTGGCCGGAGTGGCGGAACTGGTATACGCGACGGACTCAAAATCCGTTGCCCCTCGGGGCGTGTGGGTTCGAGTCCCACCTCCGGCACCACCCAACGCCGGGTGAAGGGTTGCCTGGCTGCGGCGTCCGAGCCCTGCGCAGGCACCCAAGGGAAAGAGGGGTTCGTCCATGCGGAAGCTCGCGGCAAGCATGGCGTTTGCGGCCTTGGTCGCGCTGCTCGTGCCCGGGCTGGCAGGTGCCCAGGGGCGGGGCTGTGAGCTCTCCGGGGGCTACCGGCAGTTCAAGGGCAGGGTGGACCGGGTGGGTCCGGACAAGCTGAGCATCGATAGCGGCAAGGGCGCCAAGCTCGAGTTCGCGAAGGGTGCGGCGGTTGAGGTAATGGGCGAGAAGACTGACTGGAAGCGCCTCCGGAAGCAGGACCGGGTGCTGGTTTCCTGGAGTCTGGCCGACGATCCGCGCACCGCCCACGAGGTGTGCGTGCTCCCGGCGGGTGCCCCCGGGTCCTAGCGCGCCTTTTTCCCGTTGAAGACATCCGATAGCGTTTCGCCATGGCCAGCTCCCCGCCGCTCACTCCCGCCCAGTTCGAACGCTACCGGCGGCACCTGACGCTGCCCGAGTTGGGCGTCGAGGGGCAGCGGGCGCTGCTGGCCGGCCGCGTGCTGCTCGTGGGCGTGGGAGGATTGGGCTGTCCGCTGGCCCAATACCTGGCAGCGGCCGGGGTGGGAGCGCTGGGCCTGGTCGATTTCGACGTGGTCGACGCGTCGAACCTGCAACGCCAGGTGCTCTACGGCACGGCCGACATCGGCCGGCCCAAGGTAGAGGTGGCGGCCGAGCGTGTCCGGGCCCAGAACCCGGACGTCGTGGTCGAGACGCACGCCGTGCAACTCGATTCGAGCAACGCGCTCGAGTTGCTCGGCGCCTACGACGTTGTGGTGGATGGAACCGACAACTTCCCCACGCGCTACCTGGTGAACGACGCCTGCGTGCTGCTGGGCAAGCCCAACGTCCACGGCTCGATCTTCCGCTTCGATGGCCAGGCCACGGTCTTCGACGCGCGCCACGGCCCTTGCTACCGCTGCCTCTACCCCGAGCCGCCGCCGCCCGGCGCCGTGCCCTCCTGTGCAGAGGGGGGTGTGCTCGGCGTACTGCCGGGTCTCGTGGCGCTCATCCAGGCGACCGAGGCGTTGAAGCTCCTGGCCGGGATCGGTGAGCCGCTCTACGGGCGGCTGTTGCGCTACGACGCGCTGCGCATGGACTTCGCCGAGTTCCGACTCAAGAAGGATACGCATTGCCCCGTGTGCGGGGTGCAGCCGAGCATCACCGAGCTGATCGATTACGAGGGCTTTTGCGGTGTGTCTGCAGCCGGGGGGGAGGCCATGCAAGAGGTTTCAGCGGCCGATGTGCAGGCGGCCCGCGAACGGGGCGACGAGTTCCTGCTGCTCGATGTGCGGGAGCCGTCAGAATGGGAAACGGCGCGGATCGAAGGCGCGCAGCTCCTGCCGCTCGGCCAACTCGAGGCGCGCATTTCCGAACTCGACGATTGGCGTGCGCGGCGCGTCGTGGTCCACTGCCACCACGGGGGCCGCAGCGCCAACGCATGCGGGGTGCTCGAGGCGGCGGGCTTCCGCGACGTGGCCAACCTGGCGGGCGGGATCGAGGCGTGGTCGCTCACGGTGGATCCCGCCGTGCCGCGGTACTAGCCTCTGGCTCCAGAGGGGGAGGCGATGGCGCGCGGCAAGCTGCCGGATCCGTTGACGCGGCGACACCTGCTGGAGGGCGAGATGCCCGAGGCGCGGGCCCTGGCCACGGCCCAGGCCTATCTGGCCGAGGGCCGCAGCCTGGAGGCGGTGGACTTCCTGGCCCGGGCCGGCGCCCAGGAGGAACTCGCGGCACTGCGCGCCGAGGCGGTCGCGGCCGGAGATCTCTTCCTGCTGCGCGCGGTGGCGCGAGCGGCTGGGCAACCCCCCTCGAACAAGGAATGGGTGGCGGTCGCCGCTGCCGCGAAAGAGGCGGGTATGGAGCGCTACGCTCAAGATGCCCAGCGACAGGTAGAACGCGGAGAGGAGTGAGCGGATGGCGCTTCGTTGTCTCGTGTTTCGCGGCTTGGTGAAGGAGGCGGAAGAGGAGATCAACAAGTTCCTCACCACCCACCGGGTAAACGTGTTGCACATGGCCCAGAGCGAGAGCGGCGACCACGTCAGTGTGACGCTCATCGTGGAAGAGCCGAAGCCGCTTTCCGAAGAAGGCTTCTGACGGCCGATATCACGATCCGTGGCGCGCGCAGCCACAACCTGAAGGGTGTGGACTGCCGCATCCCGCTCGGCAGGTTCACGGTCGTGACCGGCGTCTCGGGCTCGGGGAAGTCGACGCTCGCTTTCGACACCCTCTACGCTGAGGGCCAGCGGCGCTACGTGATGTCGCTCTCCGCTTACGCACGCCAATTCCTGGAGCGTTTGCCGCGGCCGGACGTCGATTTCGTGTCTCACCTGCCGCCGCCCGTCGCGATCGAGCGGTGCAACCGCGTGACCAACGCGCGCTCCACCGTGGGAACGGCAACGGCGATCCTCGATCACCTGCGGCTGCTATTCGCGAAGCTGGGCGTCACCGTATGCCCGGACTGCGATGTGCCCGTCGAGCCCGGGACGGTGGAGGCCGTGACCGGGCGCATACTCGAACGCTTCGCCGCCGGCCGTGTCTCGCTCGGGGCACCGCTTCCCACAGGCCGCGGCGAGACGGCGACCGCGCTGCGCGAGCGGCTGGCGCGGGAGGGCTTCACGCGCGCAATCGATGCGGACGGGGCCGTGCGCGACGTCACCGAGCTTTCGGCCCGGGCGGTGGCGGCCCTGCGGCGCAGCGGGCTCTCGCTCATCGACCGGCTGGCGCTGCGCGGTGAGCAGACCCGGACGCGCCTCTCGGAGGCCGTGGCTCTGGCGTTTCGGCGCGGTGCAGGCCACTGTGTCGTCGTGCCCGAGGCCGGCGCCCGCGCGGTGTACCGCGAGGGCTTTGCCTGCGACGGCTGTGGGCGCAGCTTCGGGGTGCTCGAACCGGCGCTCTTCTCCTTCAACCACGCCGCCGGCGCCTGCCCCGCCTGCGAGGGCTTTGGACGTGCGCCGGCCCTCGATTTCGAGCGCGTCGTCCCCGAGCCGGAGCGCAGCCTGGCGCGCGGTGCAGTGGCGCCTTTCCGCACGGGCCGCGGGCAGCGCTGGCAGGCGCGTCTGATGCGCGCCTGCCGCGAGCAGGGCATTCCCGTGGAGCGGCCGTTCGAGGAGCTCTCCGACGCGGAGCGCGCCTTCGTCTTTGCGGGTGCGGGCCGGTGGCGCGGCGTGAAGGGCTATTTTGCCGGACTCGAACGCAAGCGTTACCGCGTGGGTGCGCGCGTGCAGATCGCCCGGTACCGCACCTACGTGTCGTGCACGGAATGCGAGGGGACCCGGCTGCGGCCCGAGGCGCGCTCCGTGCACGTGGGCGGCTGCTCGATTGCGGAGCTGGTGCGGTTGCCGCTCGCGGAGCTGGCGGTGTGGTTCGAGGCGCTATCCCTTACTCCGGCCGAATCGGAGCGCGCCGGACGTCTGCTCCGCGAGCTCTGTGCGCGCGTCGACACGGCCAACGCCGTGGGGCTTGGCTACGTGACGCTCGAGCGGACCATCCGGACGCTCTCGGGAGGGGAAGCGCAGCGCATCCAGCTCGCAGCGGCGCTCGGCGGCACGCTCACGGCGTCGCTCTACGTGCTCGATGAGCCCTCGATCGGGCTTCACCCCCGGGACGCCGGACGGCTCGTCGACACGCTCCGTGCGATTCGCGATCACGGCAACACGGTGGTCGTGGTCGAGCACGACCCGGCGATCATTGCCGCAGCGGACCACGTGATCGATCTCGGTCCCGGAGGCGGTCGCGCCGGGGGACATATCGTGGCCGAGGGGAGCGTGGCCGAGATTTGTGAGCATCGGGAGTCGCTCACGGGCCGCGCGCTGCGTGGCGAACTCGCGGCGGTCCGCGCGGGCGGACGCGAGCCGCAGGGGAAACTGCGCGTCGTCGGTGCCCGGGCACACAACCTGCGGGACGTGAGCGTGGACATTCCGCTGGGCCAACTCGTGGCGGTGACCGGTGTCTCCGGCGCCGGGAAGACGACGCTGGTGCGCCACGTGCTGGTCGGGGGCTTGCGCCGGGAGCCGGGCCGCGGTGAGTGCCGGGCGATCGAGGGCATTCGGTCGATCGGTGAAGTGGTGCTCGTCGATCCGGTGCCCCCGGCGCGCAGCCCGCGCTCGAACCCGGCCACGGTCTCGAAAGCCTTCGATGGCATTCGCGCGCGCTTTGCGGCGACTCGCGAGGCCCGGGCCCTCGGTGTGTCACCGGGCTGGTTCTCGTTCAACGTGGCGGGCGGGCGCTGCGACGCTTGCGAGGGCTCGGGCGAGGTGATTGTCGACATGCAGTTCCTGGACGATGTCCGCATGCCGTGCGAGATGTGTTCTGGACTTCGCTACCGGCAGGAAGTGCTCCAGGTCCGCCTCGAGGGACTCTCGATCGTCGATGTGCTGGCGCTCGGGGTGGATGAGGCATGCGAGCGCTTCGCCGACGATCCGAAGATCGAAAAGCGCCTGCGCCCGCTGGCAGACGCCGGGCTCGGCTACCTGAGCCTCGGGCAACCGCTCTCGACGCTCTCGGGAGGAGAGTTCCAGCGCCTGCGCCTGGCCCAGGCGCTGGTCGAGCGCGGCCGGGGCAACCTCTACGTGCTGGACGAGCCGACTACGGGCCTGCACGCGGCCGACGTGGCGCTGCTCGTCGACTGCCTGGGCCGCGTCATCGACGCCGGCGCCAGTGTGATCGCCGTCGAACACAACCTCGATGTGGTCCGAGCCGCCGACCACGTGATCGATCTCGGCCCGGACGCCGGACCCTACGGGGGCCACGTTGTGGGAGAAGGGCGCCCGGAGGAGATCGCACGGCTCGATACCCCGACTGGGGCCGCCCTGCGGGCGGCGGTGGTCGGGTAATTCGCGCCTAGGAGGCGGAGCGTTTCTTGGGCGGGTGGCGCTGCGCCTCACGCCGCTGGGTGAAGATCTGCTTGTCGTGCAGTGTGCGCAGCTGGCGCTCCACCTTGCCGAGCACCTGCTCGACCGCGGGAAGTGCCTCACTGGCCGCAGCCTGCGCGCCGACGTCGCGGAACTTGCCGGTTACGTGGGCGTGCACCGTGATTCCGGCGCCGTCTTCGGTGAGCGTGACTTCGACACGGGAGAGTTCGCGGAATTCCTGCGCCAGATGCTCGCAGCGTTTTTCGATCGCGTCTCGGACCGCATCGTCGTGGGGGATGTCCTTGAAAGTCGTGACGACGGAAGGACTTTCGGTCATGGCTCCTCCTGATCGACGGGGTTCATACAGAGAGTATGACGAAGGCCGGCGCTGTCGCCCACACGTGGCTGACTGTGGCAGGTTATTGACGAAGCAATTCGGGCAACTCCCCGCGTCCGGGGACGGCGGCTCGATCCGGCGGCGGGTTGCAGCGCAGCATCGCGGCCGCCGAGGTGCCGGACACTACGGGCACCGCGGTTTCGAGGCAGCTGGTATCGAGCGTCGCCAGCCGAGTTTTTCGGAACCTCCGGGCGCCTCTGAACTTCGGCATGCTTCGGATCGGTGGCGGAAGCGGACGGGAATCGAACCCGCCGGGGACGCGTCGCCGCGCCCCCCATCGGATTTGAAGTCCGAGCCAGGCACCAGCCTTGGGAACGCTTCCAATCTCGATGTTACCCCGGAAGGAGAGGTTGCAGGTCACAGATTCGGGGCGCCGGCCTTTGGAACGCTTCCGATCTCGATGCGTCCCCGGAAGAAGGGGTTGCAGGTCATGGATTCGGTGTACTCTCTACATCGGTGGGTGGGTATACGCTCGGTGACGTCTCGCGTATCTGCGGGGTGGCGAGACGGCGGCTGCGCTACTGGCAGCGTACTCAGCTGCTGGAGTCCCGGCGGAGTCCGGGGGCCGACGCGGCATTCGACTTTTCGGACCTCGTGGCCGTGCGGCGCATCGTGGCGCTGCTCGAAGAGGGCGTTCCGCTGCGGCGCATCCGCCGCAGTCTCCAGGGCCTGCGCGAGCACGTTCCTGAAATGGATCGTCCGCTGGGCGCTCTGCGACCTGCGCCGGGGCGCGCGCGCGACGTCGTCGCGCGCCACAGCGGCGTGCTCGTCGGCTCCGATGGCCAACTCACCCTCGAGCTCGTCGGCAACGCCGGGGCTGCGGATCGCGTGGCGTCGTTCGGTGCGCGCTCGCCCGATGCGGAGCAGCAGCGGCGCCTGGAGGCCGAGCGGTGGTTCGAACGCGGTGGCAAGCTCGATACCACCCGTGCCACCTACGCCGAGGCGATCGAGGCCTATGAGCGGGCCGTGGCAGCGGATCCGGAGTTCGCAGATGCCTGGTGCAACCTGGGCACCGTCCTCTACAACCAGGATCGTCGTGCGAAGGCGCGCGGCTGCTTCGAGCGCACGCTCGCTCTCGAGCCGCACCACATCGAGGGGCACCTCAACATGGCGGCGATATTCGAGGAATCCGGGAGGCTCGAGAGTGCCCTGTCGCACTACAAGCACGCGCTTGCGGCGGATCCACTCAGCGCCGACACCCATGTGAGTCTGGCGCTGCTCTACCAGCGGCTCTCACTGCCCGGGCGGGCGCGAGAACACTGGCGGCGTTACCTCCAGCTCGACCCGGACGGAGGCTGGGCCGATGCGGCCCGGCGTTACGTCGACGACTGAAGCTGGAACGAGCTGCGCTCGAGAACGTCGCCCTCGTAGAGCACTTCGGTCTTCCACTCCCCGGGTACTGCATCGGGCGGAAGCTCGAGCACGCTGCGGGCCCAGCCGTCGCCGGCCTCTTCCACCGGAGTCTCCACGCGCACGCCGCGGGGTCCGTGCCAGCGCACGCGGAACCGCTCGGCGTAGCCGTCGTAGCGCTCGTCCAGGTGCCCCCACCAGGCGACGCCCGCGGTCTGTGCGGGGAAGACGTCGAGGCGTGCCGCGGGGCGCTCGTCCAGGGTTTCGGTTCGCGCGTCCGCGAAGCTCATCTCGTCGAACGGGGGGAAGACCAGCGTTTCGATCTGCCAGTCGCAGCGCTTGCGCAGGTCGCTCCGCGTGCCAGCCCGCCGGGCGGCCTGTTCGAAGGCGTGCACTGCACTGTGCCGAGAGCCGACGGCCCGGTGCGCGAGACCCATGCGGTAGAAGACGCGGGCGCGAGTGGGGTCGAGGCGCACCGTGCGCCGGTAGGCGACGATGGCCTCGTGGTGGCGCCCGCGGGCCGCCAGCAGTTCGGCGATCTGGTAGGCGGCACGCGGATCGTTTGGCTCCAGGCGCTCGGCCGAGGACAGCACGATCAGCGCCTCGTCCACCTGGCCCTCCTGAGCCAAACGGTCGGCCCGCTGAAGGTGGGGGTCGAGCCGCCGCGGATTCTCGGGCGGGGAGGGCGGGGGCACGTTCTCCCGATCCGTGTCGAGCAGGTAGGCCAGGCGGCCCTGTGCCACGCGCAGTTCCTCGGCGAAGCGCGGGTCCGGGGCGCCGGTGGCGCGCAGATTCTTCGCCTGTTGCTCGACCGAGCGAATGCGATCGTCCACGTCGGGATGGCTGTAGAGGTAGGGCGGGATTGTCTGCGGGTAGCGTTCCTGCACCTCGAGGATTCGCTCGAAGAAGCGCGTGATGCCGCCTGGCTGGTAGCCGGCACGCGTCATGAAGACTCCGCCCAGCTCGTCTGCTTCGTTCTCGAATTCCCGGCTGAAGCGGAGCTGGACGGCGACGTTGGCGGCTTGGGCCGCTATTGCCGGAGTCGCGTCCTTCGTGGCTACAGCGGCGGCGATTCCGGCCAGGTTGGTCAGCAGCTCCGGGATCTGGGCCTTTTCCCGCATGCGCTTGTAGTGGTGGGCCTTTACGTGTGCAATCTCGTGGCCCATCACGCCCGCGAGCTCGTCGATATTTCCGGCCGCCAGCACCGTGCCGCTGTGGAAGTAGACGTAGCCGCCGGGTACGGCGAAGGCGTTTAGCGCCGGGTCCTGGACGATGCGGAAGCGGTAGATGAATGGCTGCGGCTCGAGCCCGCGAACGATTTCCTGGCCCAGGTCGTTGATGAAAGCGGCGACGATGGGGTCCTCGACGACGACCGCTTTCTCATGCAGTGCCTGGTCGAATTGGAAACCGAGTTCGCGTTCCTCCTCCTCGGATATGGTGAGGGCATCTTCGACGGGGTTGAAACGGGTGCCGTCGTTCTGGACGCAGGCGGCGCAGGCTGCCGCGAGGGCGCCTGCGGCGATCAGTCGCGTGGTTCGGGCTGCCATCGCAGCACCATCTGGCGGGCCGCACGCGTCTCGTCGAGCCGCGACCGGCGGGTGTGGTGGGGGGCGGAGCGCACGAGCTCCGGCGTCTCGCGCGCCTCTTTCTCGATGGCGAGCATGGCGTCGGCAAAGCGCTCGAGCCCCTCGAGGCTCTCGCTCTCCGTGGGCTCGATCATGATCGCCCCGGGCACGATCAGGGGAAAGTAGACCGTCGGCGGGTGATAGCCGAAGTCGATGAGTCGCTTGGCCAGGTCGTGGGTGGTGACTCCGGTGTCCTGGAGGCGCTTGTCCGAGAGAACGCATTCGTGCATCACCCGACGATCGTAAGGCACGTGGTAGGCGGAGCAAAGGCGCGCCAGCAGGTAGTTCGCATTTAGAACCGCCATTTCGGCGCAGCGGCGCAGCCCTGCGGGCCCCAGCGTCCGGATGTAGCTCCACGCCCGAATGAACACCCCGACGTTTCCGTGGTTCGCGTGCAGGCGGCCGATCGAGTGCGGGAAGTCGTAGTCGAGGGTGAAGCCCTCTCCCTCGTCCCCGGAGAGCTCGCGCACCACCGGTGTCGGCAGGTACGGGGCCAGGATGTTTTTTACGCCCACGGGTCCGGCACCCGGCCCGCCGCCGCCGTGGGGCGCCGAAAAGGTCTTGTGCAGGTTGATGTGCATCGCGTCGATGCCCAGGTCGCCGGGACGCGTCTTGCCGAGGAGGGCGTTCAAGTTGGCCCCGTCGCCGTACACGAGCCCGCCGCCGGCGTGCACGATCTCGCAGATGCGCGCGATGTGCTCCTCGAAGAGGCCCAGCGTGTTCGGGTTGGTGAGCATCAGACTGGCCACGTCCTCGCCCATGGCGGCCGCGACGGCATCGGGGTGGAGGATCCCGTCGTCTCCGGAGGGCACGGCCCGGACCGTGTAGCCGTTGAGCGCCGCACTCGCCGGGTTCGTGCCGTGCGCCGAGTCGGGAACGAGAACCGTGTGCCGGTTCTCACCGCGCTGCTCGTGGTAGGCGCGGATCATCATGAGTCCTGCGAGTTCTCCCTGGGCGCCCGCTGCCGGCTGCAGCGTCACGCGGTCCATGCCCGAGATTTCCGCGAGCTGCATCGTGAGTTCGTGGCAGAGTTGGAGGAAGCCCTGCTGGAGCGCGACGGGCTGCATGGGGTGAGCCGCGGCGAAGCCCGCGAGGCGTGCCGCCCGCTCGTTGAGCTTCGGGTTGTACTTCATGGTGCAGGAGCCGAGCGGGTAGAGACCCAGGTCGACCGATGCGTTCCAGGTAGAGAGGCGAGTGAAGTGGCGCACCACATCGACCTCGGAGATCTCGGGCAGGCCGGGGATGTCGTCCCGCAGAGCCTCGGCGGGCAGGACGCTGCTTGGATCGATGCGGGGAACGTCGGGTTCTGGTACGGAGTGGCCGATGCGCCCGGGCCGGCTCCGCTCGAATAGCAGCGGCTCCTCGTAGGCGAAGCCGTTTGCCGTGTTGCCGACCCCGCTGCGCCTGTCGCTCACAGCCGGTCCCCGAGCACTGACACGAGTGTGTCGATGTCCTCGCGCGACGCGAGTTCGGTGGCGCAGACGAGTACGCAGGGGCCGGGTGTTTCGGCGAGCCCGGCCAGGTCGAGCCCCCCCACGATCCCCGCAGCCCGGGCCCGTTCGAGTGCGGCCGCTCCGGAGTCCGGCACGCCCACGACGAACTCATTGAAGGTCGGAGCGTCGAAGGGGAGCGAGAGTCCCGGGGTCGCTCGCACGCGCGCCTTCGCGTATTCCGCCTTCGAGAGGTTCAACTCCGCCAGCTGTCGCAGTCCACGCGGACCGAGCAGGGCCAGGTAGACGGTGGCCATCAGCAGGCACAGGCCCTGGTTGGTGCAGATGTTCGACGTGGCCCGCTCGCGGCGGATGTGTTGCTCCCGGGTGGCGAGTGTCAGCACGTAGCCGCGCCTGCCTTCGACGTCGACCGTCTCCCCCACGAGGCGCCCCGGAAGCTGGCGCACGAACTTGCGCTGCGTCGCCAGAAAGCCCACGTGCGGTCCGCCGAGGCTCATCGGGACACCGAAGCTCTGGGCCTCGCCGCACACGATGTCGGCGCCCATCTCGCCGGGTGGAGCCAGCAACGCCAGGGAGAGCGCCTCGTTGACGGTCACGACCAGCAGCGCTCCGTGGGCCGTCGCTGCCGCCCGCACGTCCTCGACGATGCCCAGGAAGTTCGGCTGCTGGAGGATCACGCAGGCGGTGGTGTCGTCCACGAGTTCGGCCAGGGGTGCCGTGCGGCCGGTTTCCGCCCGGGGCGCGTCGGCGATCTCGGCTCCGAGCCCATCGAGGTAGGTGCCGAGCACCTCTCGCGTGTGGGGGTGGAGCGTGCCCGCTGCGACCACGCGGTTGCGGCGGGTGGTGCGCATGGCCATCAGCGCCGCTTCGGCGGTCGCCGACGCGCCGTCGTACATGGAGGCGTTGGCGACCTCGCAGCCGGTGAGCCCGCAGATCATCGTCTGCCACTCGAAGATGGCCTGCAGGGTCCCCTGGCTGATCTCGGGCTGGTAGGGGGTATAGGCGGTGGTGAACTCGGAACGAGACACGAGTGCGTCCACGGCACTCGGCACGAAGTGGGGGTAGACGCCGGCGCCCAGGAACCACGCGTGGTTCTCGAGGTTTGCGTTTCGCCCGGCCAGGGCCGAGAGCTCGCTCATGAGCTCCTGCTCGCTCACCGCACCGGCTAGATCCAGTGCCTGCGTCAGCCGGTGCTTTTCGGGGATCGATGCGAAGAGTTCGTCGAGCGAGCCGACACCGATCGTGTCGAGCATGCGCTGGACATCTTGCTCTGTGTGCGCGATGTAACGCACGTCCTACGCCGGGTCGTCCCGCTCCGCCACGTAGGCGCGGTAGGCGTCGGCGTCGAGAAGCTCGGCAAACTCACCCACGTCCGGGCACTCCATCACCGCCATCCAGCCGTCGGCGTAGGGGGACGCGTTGATCTGTTCGGGCGAGTCGGCCAGGCTTTCGTTCACCGCGATCACCTTGCCGCCGACCGGGGCGCAGAGTTCGGATACGGCCTTCACCGATTCGACGACGCCAAACGCCTCACCCTGCGCGACGTTCATTCCGGTCTCGGGAAGCTCCGCAAAGACGATGTCACCCAGCTGGTTCTGGGCGTAGTCGCTGATGCCGATGGTGACGCGGCTGCCTTCGAGCCGCACCCATTCGTCATCGCGGCTGTAACGCAGGTCTTGGGGGAACTCATAGTCGGCCAACGCGCTTCCTCCTCAGCCGCTCACAAAGGGGGTCGGGACTACGGTTGCCGCGGCCGCCCGTCCGCGGATCATCACGTCGAAGTGCGAGCCGGGAGCGGCCAGTGCCGGTGGGACCCACCCCAGGCCTATGGATCGACCGAGAGTAGGGGAGGGGCCACCGGAGGTCACGCGCCCGACGCTGTGTCCGCCAGAGACGATCTCGCAGTCCGCGCGCGCTACACCCCGCGCGTCGAGGGCGAACCCCGCGAGTGCCCGCTCGTGTCCCGCTGCGCGGCGCTCGGCGATCGCGTCGGCGCCGAGAAACCCTCCGGATGCGAGGTCGACGAAGCGGTCGAGGCCCGCCTCCAGAGGCGATGTCGAGTCGTCCAGTTCGTGGCCGTAGAGGGGGAGTGCTGCCTCGAGGCGCAGGGTGTCCCGCGCCCCGAGCCCCGTGGGCCGCAGTCCGGCGCCGGCGCCCGCGGCGAGGAGCGCCTCGAAGACACGCTCGGCGTCGGCCGCGTCCAGGTAGATTTCGAAACCGTCCGAGCCCGTGTAGCCCGTGCGCGACACCAGCGCCGTTGCGCCGGCGACTTGGATCCGGTCGAAAGCGTAGCGCCGGAGAGACGCGGCGGATGGGCCGGCGATCTGGGCGAGGATTCTGGCGCTGACCGGGCCCTGGATCGCCAAGAGCGCCGTCTCGTCGCTGCGGTTGACCACACCGGTTCCTTCGAGGGAATGGCGCACGATCCAGCGGTAGTCCTTCTCGACGTTCGCCGCGTTCACACACAGGAAGAGGGAATCTTCGCCGGTGCGGTAGGCCGTGACATCGTCCACCACACCGCCGGACTCGTTGCACAGCAGCGCGTAGCGGACCCGGCCCTCGCGCTGGGTCGAGACGCGCCGCGAGAGCAGGTGATCGCCGCTGGCCAGGGCCTGGGGACCGCTGAGGTGGATCTGTCCCATGTGGGAGACGTCGAAGAGGCCCGCTGCCTCGCGCACGGCCCGGTGCTCTTCGACGATCGAAGTGTATTGCACCGGCATCGAGAAGCCGGCGAATTCCACCATCCGCGCTCCGAGCCGCACGTGCGCGTCGTGGAGCGGTGTGCGGAGCGGCTTGCTCATTCCCCGAGATGCGCCTCGTATGCGTCCAGGGTGTTCGAGAGCAGCATGGTGACCGTCATCGGTCCCACGCCGCGGCGATGGGGCGTCACGATTCGAGCCACCCCCTGCATCCCTTCGGTGTCCACATCGCCCACGAGTTTCCCCTCCACCTGGGAGACGCCGACATCGATCACAGCGGCCCCGGGCTTCACCCAGTCGCGCTGCACGAGCCGCGGCACGCCCACGGCAGCCACGAGCACGTCGGCCTCGCGGCAGGTGCCGGGCAGATCCGCCGTGCGCGAATGGCACATGGTGACCGTGGCATTGGCCTGCTGCAGGAGCAGCGACACAGGCTTGCCCACCAGCGCGCTGCGACCGATCACCACGGCGCGCGCGCCTTCGAGCGGGATCGCGTACCGCTCGAGGATCTTCATTACGCCGAGGGGTGTGCAGGCCCGGTGACTGGGTTCACCGAGGAGCAGTCGCCCCTGATTGACGGGCGACAAGCCATCCACGTCCTTTTCGGGCGAGAGCGCCTCGGTGACGGCGTTCGCCCGCACGCCCTCTGGCAGCGGCAACTGGACCAGGATGCCGTCGATGCCGGGATCCCGGTTTCGGCCGTCGACCAGGTCGAGCAATTCTTTCTCGCCGGTCGATGCCGGGTGTCGGTGCTCCACCGAGTCCATCCCGATGCGGGCGCAGGCGCGCTGCTTGCCCTTGATGTACGAGGCGCTCGCCGGATCGTCGCCCACGAGAACGACGGCGAGGCAGGGCGCGCGACGTCCTGCTTCGCGGTGCGCTTTGATGCGCTGCGCTAGGTCATCGCGAATCTCGTTGGCGAGAGCGAGACCGTCGACGATGACTGTCTCGATGGGGGAACTGGACATCAAAGGGAGCCCCTGCTGCGAGGGGCCGGAGTATATGTCAGGCGGCGGCCTTGCCGCCCTTTTTCGCGCCCTTGCCGCCGGGCTTGGACTTTTTCTCGGACTTGGAATCGCCCTTCGAGCCCTTCGACTCCTTGGTGTCCTTCGCCGGCTTGTCGTTCTTTGCGGCCTTGTCGTCCTTCTTGTCGTCCTTCTTGTCGCCCTTCCCGGAAGGCGATGAGTAGAGGTCTGAATACCAGCCGCTTCCCTTCAGGACGAACGAGGTTTGGGAGATCAATCGCTTGACCTTGCGGGACCGGCATTCCGGGCAGGTCTTCACCGGGCTGTCGGTGATGCGCTGCTCCACCTCGAATTCGTGGTCGCATTTGCCGCAGAGATATTCGTAAATCGGCATGGGATGAACTCGCAGGCTACCGATTGGCCTTGGAAGCCGCCATTCCCGCGCGCCCTCCGGGGAGCCGGGCTAGCCCTCTCGGGTCGCTTTCGGGGGCGGCGCCGCACGGTGCAGTACGGCGACGTTGGCCCCGTGCCGGGTGTCGGCCGCCGGCTCCTCGGCCAGGCCCTCGAGCAGGCGCAGGTGGTTTTCCACCGCGCAGCGCACGGAAGCCGCCAGCCGGGCCTTGACCTGCTTCATCTCGTTGATCTCGGCAGCGAGCTCCGCCGTGCGTCGCTGTGCCGCCTCGAGGATCTTCTCACCCCTCAATTCGGCCTCCCGGACCAGGACTTCCGATTCCTTGGCGGCCGCGAGCTTCAAGTCCGAGGAGAGTTTCTGGGCGGTGGTGAGGGTGTCCTGGAGCACCTGCTCGGTCGCGGAGAGTTCCTCGACCCGCTGTTCGAGGTGCATGATTCGTTCGCGCTGGGTTTCGATCTCGCGCAGGGCGGCTTCGTAGTCTTCCGCGGCCAGGCGCAGGAACTCGTCTACCTCGTCCGGCGCATAGCCGGACCAACGGCGCCGGAAATCGTGATTGCGCAGGGCGAGCGGGGTGATCCGCATGGCTCCTCCGAGACACTTCGTCCCTCGGCAAATATCGGTCGAACCCCGCGGCCTCTTTAGGCCTTGGTCTGGGGCCTCAGTTGCGCTGGCCGAGTTCGCTCGCGCGTCGGGTCGCGGCCCCCACGGCCTCGGCGATCGCTTCAGCGAAGCCCCGGTCCTCGAGGGCGCGCAGGCCCGCCAGGGTCGTGCCGCCGGGCGAACTCACCTGCCGGCGCAATTCCGCCGGGTTGTGCTCGCTTTCGCGCGCGAGCTTCGCCGCGCCGTAGACCGTCTGGAAGGCCAAGACCTCGCAGGCCTCCCGAGGCAAGCCCTGGGCTTCGCCGGCTGCGATCAGCGCTTCGAGAAAGGCGAAGACGTAGGCGGGCCCGCTGCCGGAGAGACCGGTGACGGCGTCGAGCAATGCCTCGTTCGGCGCCTGCCACACGCTGCCGACGCTCTCGAAGAGGGCGACCGCGAGCGCCACGTCTCGGACTGCCGCTCCGGCGTTGCTGCAGAGGCCGGTGGCACCCTCACCGACGAGGGCGGGCGTGTTGGGCATCGCGCGCACGACCCGCGCCGCTTCGCCGAGCCCGCGCTCGAGTGTCGTCAGAGTGACGCCGGCGGCGATCGAGATCCAGACGGGCCGGTCGATGTCCGCACCCGACGCGCGCAACGCATCGAGCACCGCTTGCACGACGTCCGGCTTGACCGCCAGCACCACGGCGTCGGCGTCAGCCACGGCCTCGGAGTTGCTGCCGGTGGTCTCGATACCGAGGCGTGTGGCCAGGTGTTCTCGGCGGGTGGCTTCGGGGTCCGCAGCGCGCAGCCTCTTCGGGGCGACGCCTGCCGCCAGGAGGCCCGCGAGGAGCGCCTCCGCCATCGCTCCGCCGCCCACGAAGCCGATCCGCGCATCCTTCAAGGACATTCTGAACTCCTTTTCCCGAATCACTCGATTGAGCGGGGTTTCACCGCGACGCGGGTTGCCGCGGCCCGGCCTCCCGGCTCCCGAAAATCGCGGTGCCCACCCGGACGATCGTGGCGCCTTCCTCGATCGCCACCTCGAAGTCGCCGGACATTCCCATCGACAGGTGGTCCAAGCCCTGGCCACCGGCCTCTGCGCGCAGGCTGTCGCGCAGTGCGCGAAGCTTGGCAAAGGCGGGCCGTTGCTGCTCGGGGTCGGTCGCGGCGGTCGGGATCGTCATCAAGCCCGTGACGGCGAGGTGACGCCAGCTGCGGGCATGGGCGGCAAGCGCCGGCAGGTCTTCGGGAGCGACGCCCCCCTTCCGGGCCTCGCTGCTCACGTTCACCTGAAGCAGTACTTCGAGCCGGCGCCCGGCTGCGCCGGCGCGCCGGTCCAGGACGTCGCCGAGCGCGATGCGATCCACGCTCTCGACCACGTCGAATAGCCGTGCAGCGACTCCGGCTTTGTTGCGCTGAAGTGTGCCAATGAAGTGAATGGCCGGAGTCTTGAGCCCTAGACCTTCGAGTGCTGCTCGAGCTTCGGAGAGCTTTTCGTGGGCCTCCTGGACGTAGTTCTCTCCCACGTGGCCCAGGCCTGCCCCTACGGCGGCTACCAGGTCGGCCGCGGTCTTGCGCTTCGTGACCCCTACGAGCCGCACGTCCTCGGGACGGCGTCCGGCGCGAGTAGCTGCCCGCGCCATGCGCTCGCGCACCGCGGCCAGCCGGTCGGCGATCTCGTTACTCACGTAGCGCCCGCTGCCTTCAAGAGGGCCAGGGTCTGTTCGAGCGGCAGTCCGATCACGTTCGACTCGCTTCCCTCCACCGTCGTTACGAAGCGCCGGCCGGCGCCCTGGAGCGCGTACGCACCGGCTTTGTCGAGCGACTCTCCGGTGGCGATGTAGCGGACGATCTCGGCGCGGGTGGCTCCGCGCATGCGCACCGTGCTTTCCACCAGGGTGCGGTGCGGCGTGCCGGCGGCGCTGTCGAGCAGCGTCACGGCGGTCAGCACGCGGTGCGTGCGTCCGACGAGTTGGCCGAGGAGTTCGACGGCGTGCTCCGGGTCCTGCGGCTTGCCGAGCACCTGGTCTGCAAGCACGACGATCGTGTCGGCTGCCAGTACCCAGCGCCGGGGGACCGGTCCAACGCGCTGCGCAACTGCCGCCGCCTTTGCATCGGCGAGGCGTCGGGCGAGGGCCTCGGGCGCCTCGCCGGGCGCCCGCTCCTCCACGATGTCGGGCCGCTGGATCTCGAAGCGGATCCCCGCCCCATCGAGCAGGGCACGGCGCCGCGGCGAGCCGCTGGCGAGCAGCAGGACGGGAGGGGAGGTCACGTCGTGCGGGGTACCGAGGCGGACTGGGTCCGTCAAGCGCTTCCCACTTCGGGTAGCCTTGCCGGGATGCGGAGGGCGATCCGGCGCTTTGACGCGGCGCTGCTGGCGGTTCTCACCGCCGGATGCGCCAGCAGCGTCACGCGGGTCGACGGCGTGTTTCAACACCGCCGCCACGGCTACGCGATTGCCGCGCCGGCGGACGCCTGGCGGCAGGTGAAGGTCGACCACGCCACACTTGCCTTCGCGCGCGGCGACGCCGAGAGCATGAGCCTCAAGTCCCGCTGCGGAAGGCCCGTGGCCCGGGCCGAGTTGATGGCGCGACACCTCTTGATCAGGCTCAAGCCGCGCGACGTCATCGCGTCGCGCCCGATCCAGGTTGCCGGGCGCTCCGGCTGGCTGCAGGTGGTAGATACCGCGGTCGAAGGCCGGCCGGTGCGTCTGAAGACCGTGACGCTGGTCGTCGGCGACTGCAGCTTCGACTGGGTGCTCGCCAGTTCGGGGAACTTTGAATCCGCGGAGGCCGAGTTCGATGCCTGGTGGCAGAGCTTGCGGCTCGATGCGGCGGATCAAGGCGAAGGGAACGCATGAGCGCGGCGGCGGCGTTACAAGAGCGGCTCGCGGTCTTCGGCGATCGCGTGCTCGATCTCGTGGACCGCAGCGGGCGCTTCTGCCTGTTGGCAGCGGGGCTGGTTCGTTCGGCGCGGCGGCGGCGTTTCCCGTGGCGCGAGACCCTGCGCCAGTTCGAGGCCATCGGCAGCCTTTCGCTGCCGATCGTGCTCATCACAGCGGTCTTTACCGGGATGGTGCTCTCGCTTCAGACCGGCATTGCGTTGGAGCGCTTCGGCGCGAAGCTCTATGTCGGGTCGGTGGTGGGTCTCGCGCTGGCGCGCGAGCTCGGTCCCGTGCTTACGGCGCTCATGGTCGGGGGACGCGTGGGCGCCGGCATCACTGCCGAGATCGGCGCGATGCAGGTGACCGAGCAAGTCGATGCGATCCGCGCCATGGGGGCGGATCCGGTGCAGAAGCTCGTGCTGCCCCGCGTGGTAGCAGCAACGCTCGCACTGCCGCTTCTCACCATTTTCGCGGATGTGCTCGGCGCGCTCGGCGGGCTTGCGATTGCCACGTCCCAGTTCCACATCTCTGCGAACTTCTACCTCGATACGGTCTACTGGGCGGTCACGATCCCCGATGTGCTCTCCGGTATCGCCAAGACCTTCGTCTTTGGCTGGATCATCGCCATGGTGGGTTGCTTCACCGCGCTCGAGACGACCGGTGGCACCGTGGGAGTCGGGCGGGCCACCACGACCGCTGTGGTGACCGCCTCGATCGCGGTGCTGATTGCGGACTTCTTTCTGACCAAGGCCCTGCTCATCCTATGAACGGCGTTCCCGCCATAGAGCTGTGCGGAGTCGAGAAGTCCTTTCGCGCGGCGCCCGTGTTGCGCGGTGTGGACCTGGCAATCGGCCGGGGCGAGACGTTCACCATCCTGGGGGGGTCGGGGACCGGGAAGTCGGTATGCCTCAAACACATGATCGGCCTGCTGCGTCCAGATGCCGGCCAGGTCTTCGTCGAGGGACGCGAGATCGGGGAGCTCTCGGAAGACGAGCTGACGGACGTGCGCATCCAGGTGTCGATGGTCTTCCAGAGCGCGGCGCTCTTCGATTCCCTCACGGTGTTCGAAAACGTGGCGTACCCGCTGCGCGAGCACTGCGACTGGGAGGAGCTGCAGATCGGGGCGCGTGTGGCAGAGTGTCTCGATGCGGTGGGCCTCGCCGGGACCGAGGGTCTGATGCCGTCCGAGCTCTCGGGAGGCATGCGCAAACGGGTCGGAGTGGCGCGGGGGATCGCGCTCGAGCCGCGAACGATCCTCTACGACGAACCCACGACCGGCCTCGATCCCGCCAACCAGCGGCGCATCGGCGAACTCATCCAGTCCCTGAAGCAGCGCCTCGGCGTGACCTCGGTCATCGTCACGCACGAACTCGAGCTCTGTTTTGCAATCTCGGACCGGGTCGGGTTGATCAAGGACGGTAGAATCGTGGCGGTTGGTAGCGCTGTGGAAATGCGTAACTCCGACCACCCGGACGTGCGTGCCTTTCTGGCCGGAGAACACGACGTGCAGGGAGCACGCTCCGGCGCAGGCGCGAGGGAGTAGCCATGGAATCCGACAGACGCCTGAGTCTCACCGTGGGAGGGTTCGTCGTAGCAGCGCTCGGCGCGTTGGCGGTCGTGCTGCTCTCGCTCTCCCAGGAGCAGGGGGTCTTCAGGGCTCGCTACAAGCTCGTCGCCTACTTCGAGAACGTCCAGGGTCTGGTGCCGGGGGCCGCGGTGTGGCTGGCCGGCACGCGCGTGGGCCAGGTGGAGAGGGTCGAGATCGCCAGCATGCCGGACGGTGCGCCAGCGGTGCGGGTGCTGCTCCACGTCGACGATGTGGTGGGTGAGCGGATCCGTGCGGACTCGGTGGCCGAGATTGGCACCGTGGGTCTGCTCGGCGACCAGATCGTGCAGCTCACGATCGGGACCATGGCGAGTCCTATGCTCCGCGACGGCGACCAGATCGAGACCCGCGACCCCTTCGACCTCAACCGGATGGTGTCGAAGGGCGGCCGCGCCCTCGATGCTATCGAGGTGCTCGCCAGTAACCTGAACGAGACGCTCGAGGAGTTTCAGGAGACCGGCGGCAGCCGTGGACTCGCGAGGTCGATTGAGGGTCTCTCGAGCCTGGTGACCGAAGTGCAGGAGGGCGAGGGTGCGCTCCACGCCCTGATCTACGAGCCGTACAAGGGCAGCGCCGTGGCGAATCTCGAAGGTACGACGGAGTCGCTTGCGAACATCATGGTCGAGGTGGAGCAGGGCGACGGCGTGCTCCACTCGCTGATCTACGACGAGCCGGCAGAGCAGGACAGCGTGCTCCAGTTCGTTGCGGCGGGTGGACGGCTCAACAGCATTCTCGACAAGATCGACCGCGGCGATGGAACGCTGGGTCTGCTCCTCAACGATCCCACCCTCTACGAGGAGCTCAAGATCCTCGTCGGCGGTGCGAACCGCAATACGATCGTGCGCAGCCTGATCGAAATGGTGACAACCGAGGAGCCGGAGTAGCCCTTGCCGCGTGACGCGCTCCGGTGGACGATCGAGACGGCGCACGCCATGTTGCCGGAGATTCGCACGCGCACCGCTGCGGCCGTCTCCGCAGCGGTGCGAACTCTGAGCGAGCGCGCCGGGGCCGAAGATTCGGAGCACGCTGCGATCGATGCCCGCCTGCGTGCCGAGATCGGGCGCTGGACCCGGGAGATGGAAGCCCTCGGCGTCGAGGTCAAGGGGCTCTGGCTCGTCGACTTCGACAACGGCAGCGGTTATTTCTGCTGGAAGTGGCCCGAGGAACACCTCGGCTGGTACCACGGCTACGAGGACGGCTTTTCCGGACGAGTGCCGATCCAGTAGCGGAGGCTCAATCCTCGCGTACCCGGCCGCGGATGTGCTTGATCCTGGACCGGCGCCGCTTCGAGTCCAGACGGCGCTGGCGGGCGGCGCGGCTGGGCGCGCTGGGCACGCGCTTGGGGGTGGTGGCTGTGGCGTCGCGGACGATCTCCGCCAGGCGTTCGCGCGCGAGTTCCCGGTTGCGCGAGCGGCTCCGGTGGCGACTCGTGTGCACGATGAGACAGCCGGTCCGGGTGAGGCGTCCCGCGAGTCGCTCGAGCAGGCGCCGGCGCTGGAGGTCGGTGGGCGCGTTGCTCTCCCGCACGTTCCAGCGCAGCGTGACGCGGGTGCTGGTCTTGTTTACGTGCTGCCCACCGGGTCCGCCGGCGCGGCTCGCCGCCTCTCGCAGCTCGTTGCCGGGAATCGTGAGTCCGCGGCGCACGGGCAGGTCGCGCCGGCTCACGGCGCGTTCTTGCCCAGGCGGGGGAGCCCTTCGGAGTCGGCGGGCGGCGCCATGCCGAGCAGATCGGCAACGGTCGGAGCCACGTCGACGGCCTGCACGGTTCCGAGTCGTCCGCCCACTGGAACACCCCGGCCGAGTGCCAGGAAGATTCCATGCATTTCGGGAAGCTCGGGGTCGTAGCCGTGGACACCGGGGGGTCCGCCGAACCACGCCGCGACATTGGCCAGGAGTCCGCGCCCACCGGGAAACGCGAGGGGCGGCTTGGCGATCGCCACCACGTCTCCGGTGCGTCGGTGCCGCGCCCGAAGCCGGCCGGGCAGCGTGTCGCGGGTGTAGGCGGCGATTCCGGGCATCGTGTCGAGTGCCTTCACGGCGGCGGCGGCCTGCTCCGGCTTCTCGAGGTACACATGGGCCATTCCGCCGCCGGGCACAGCCCGGCCGGCGATGCCCGCGTCCCGCAGAACCCGTTCGGCGTTTACTCCGCGTCCGGCCCGCGCCATGCCGTGGTCGCTTACGGCAATGAGGGTCAGATCCTTCCACAGTCCCCGCGCGTCGATCCCTGCGAGCAGCCGCTCGAGCTCCGCGTCCTGGGAGGCGAGTTGGTCCGCGACGGCGGGCTCAGCCGGCCCGCGCCGATGCGCGACGCTGTCGACGCCGTGCCACCAGGACAGGACGAGTCGCGGTCGCTCTGCGGCCGGCAGGTCGAGCCACTGGAGAATCCGGTCGGTCTTCTCCCGCTCCGAGATCCCGCTGTCGAAGGGCGCCACGCGAAGGCTCGCCCCGACGCCCCGCCAGTCGCTCTCCGAGCCCACCCAGAAGATGACTCCCGCGCGAATGCCCTGACGCTCTGCTGCTACCCAGAGGGGCTCGGCCTCGATCCAGTCGGCCTCGCCCGAGTAGTCGAATAAGCCCCGCTCCGGGTCGACGAAACGGTTGCCGAGGATGCCGTGGCGGTCCGGGTGGGTCCCGGTCGCGAGCGTCACGTGGGCCGGGAAGGTGTTGGAGGGGAAGGGCGGAACCAGCCCGTCGGCACGGGCGCCATCGCGTGCCATACGGTCGAGCGCCGGGAAGTCGCCGCGCCCGAGGTCGTCGTGGCGCACGCCGTCCAGGGACAGCAGCACCACCGTCGGCTCGGCTGCGAGCGTCGCCCCGGCCCAACCGAGCAGCGCCGCTGCCGCGATCGATCGGACGAGGCGGTCGACGGCGCGCCGCGCTCTCACGGCCTCTCGGGAAGACGCCCCGAGGCCTGAACGTGCCATCTCGGCGGATCGGTGCCCGGGCCGGCTTCGGTGACGACGCGGCAGCGACCGTGGTCGCGCACCACGTCCGCAGCGGCGCGGCGCACCGCTTCGAGGATCTCGGCCAGCGCTGCGGGTTCGGCGTCGAGCAGCGCGGCTCGCGGATCGACGGGCTCGATCACCACGTGGCCGGGACCGCGGGGCCGGGCCGGCCGCAGCACCCGCAGCGTCGCCGTTTCTTCCAAGACCGCGTCCTCGCTGCGGCCCATCGCGTCCTCGGGGCAAAGGTCGAGCAGCGGTTCCGGTCCGCCGGCGAGGTCGATGCACAGGCTGCGTCGCAGCGGCTCGGGCAGCGTGGCCGCGTGCCTGTAGTTGGGGTGGTCGATGCGCAGACTTGCCGGGCAGTCGGGATCTTCGAGGCGCCGTGCCTGCTCCGCATCGAGGGGAAAGCGGATGTACTGCACCGCGCAGATGCGTTCCTCATCCAGCTGCTTCGCGTCGAAGCGAGCTTGGATCTCGGAACTCCCGAGCGCGAGTGTTACCTGTTCATCGATGCCGATCAGCCGGTCGAGCTCTGAAGGGATGCTTGGCGAGTCGGTGATCTCGATAAAGAGGGTGGCGGATAGCTCGTTGTCTCCGGGTAGGAGCTCGTTGTAGATGTCGATCTCCGACTGCACCCGGCCCGGCTCGGAGATCCGCTCGATCCAGCACATCTCCTGGATCTGGAAGCGCAGGGTTTCCCGGTCTTCGAAGACGATCGTCACGTTGTCACCGATGGCGATGCGCCGGTTGCGCTTGTGGCGAACCACCGCATCGCGGTAGGAATCTCGCAGGTCGGCATAACGGTCGAGACTCGCGATTTCGTCCAATGCGACGGACTTCACTCGGGCACCATCCCGTAGGCGTCGCGGAGCAGCACGACCGGGTGGACCGCCCGGATCCCGAGACGCTCCTGGATACGAAGCGCGGAAAGCGGGCAGTCCGTGGCGAAGTGGTCCGCTTTGGCCTCGGAGAGGCGCTTCAGCATGGCTTCTGCGACGCCCAGCGACTCCTCGTGGAAACGCGCCTGCATGCCCCACGTCCCGTCGACTCCGGAGCACGCGTCTACCAGCACGACATCGGCCCCGGCGGCCTTCAATAGCCGCTGTGCGGGGAAGCCCACATTCTGGGTGCGCAGGTGGCAGGGTGCGTGGTAGGCGATCCGGCCCGGCGGATTCGGGAACTCGCGGTCCAGCTTTCCAGCGCGCCCGAGCAACAGGAGGGCCTCCATCAAGTCGCGTGTTGCCCCCGCTACCTGGCGTGCGGCATCGGTGCCGAGGAGTTCCGGGTACTCGCGCTTGAGGAGCAGGGAACAGGAAGGCCCCGGTACGATCACCTCGGCGCCAGCCTGGACGTAGGGGTGCAGGAGTTCGACGTTGGCGCGAGCGTTTTTCCGCGTGCGTTCGATCTCTCCGGTGTCGGTGAAGGGCATTCCGCAGCAGCGTTCGTAGACCACGTCCACGCGCACGTCGCTGTGCTCGAATACCTGTACGGCAGCTCGCGCTACCTCGGTGTCGTTGTACTCGCCGGAGCAGGTGGTAAAGAGCACCGCGCGACCGTTTCCCCCGTCGGCTCGGGGGCCGCGCTTCGACCACCATCGCCCCACGGTCTCGGATCGGTAGGTGGGCTGCACCCAGTCCCGGTGCACGCCCAGGGTCTTTTCCATCAAGATGCGCGAAGTGCGATTGGAGTTCGCGAAGTTCATGAGGCCCGGGACGAGGCGTGCGGCTTTGCCGATCAAGTCGGTGCGAGTGGTCGCTTTCCGCGCCAACGGGACGCCGTCGCGCTGCGCCCGGAAGAGCTGGTGCCGCCGCATGAGCTTCGGGAAATCTACCTCCCACGGGTGCCCACCCGGCGTGTAGGGGCAGTGGTTGAAGCAGAGCTTGCAGTGGAAGCAGAGCTCGTTGACTTCCTCGAAGCCCTGCATCGCGACGCCCGCGATTTCTTCTTCCGTCGCGTCGATCAGCTCGAAAAGGCGCGGGAACGACGGGCAGAGCGGCAGGCAGCGTCGGCACTGGTGGCAGATCTCCCCGACACGACGCAACTCGCGCTCGAGCGACTCTTCGTCGAGGAATGCGGGGTGTTCGTAGCCGAGTTCGACCGAAGGGTACTCCGGCTCCGATACCTTCATGCGAGGAAGCTAACGCGGGGAGCGGGTGCGCGCCCAGAGACGCGCACCCGCTATGGATCTAGAGAGGGTCGAGGCCGTCGAGGGCCTGCTGGAATCGGCCGGCGTGCGACTTCTCGGCCTTGGCGAGCGTCTCGAACCACTCTGCGACGTCGACGAATCCCTCGTCGCGGGCGGTCCTTGCCATTCCCGGGTACATCTCCGTGTACTCGTGGGTCTCTCCGGTGACAGCAGCCACGAGGTTCTTGTCGGTGCTGCCGATGGGCTTGTCGGTGGCCGGGTCGCCGGCCCCCTTCAGGTAGTCGAGATGCCCGTGGGCGTGGCCCGTCTCGGCTTCGGCAGTGTCGCGGAAGAGTCCGCCCACGTCCGGATAGCCCTCGATATCGGCCTGCCGTGCGAAGTAGAGGTATCGGCGGTTGGCCTGGGACTCGCCCGCGAAGGCGTCCTTGAGGTTCTGGTGGGTCTTCGACCCCTTGATCTCAGCCATGGTACTCCTTCCGTTGCTCGGCGGTCTGTGCCGGAGGGGGATCTTGACGGACAGCCCGCGTCGGGTCAATCGTCGGAATTCGACCCGAAACCATTTGCCGACGGGCGTGCACCGAGTCCAGTAGACTGGCGGCCCCATGGACCTCGCGACCCTTCTCAATGCCTCGCTATGGCCCGATCTGGCGCTTCTGATCGGCCGGGGATTCATCGGTGTCTGCTTCGTGATCCACGGGCTCGGGAAGCTCGGGCTCGTGGGTACCGGCAACATGCAGGGCTTCGTCGAATGGCTCGAAAGCCTGGACGTGCCGCTGGCCCCGATCCAGGCGCGCATCGCCATGCTCTCGGAGATCACGGGAGGGACGCTACTGGCGCTCGGTCTTTTCACGCGTCCCGCGTGCCTGCTCCTCATGGGTACAATGATCGTGGCTAGCCGTGTGGGCCACCGCAACGCCGGCTACTTGATCACGAACGATCCGCCGGGCGCCGAATACACGATCAACCTGGCGGCGATCTGTTTCGTCTTCCTGTTGCTGGGCCCCGGTGCCTTCTCGTTGGACGCGCTGATCTTCTGACGAGCGGGCTGTTTTCAGGCGCCGCTGTGCTTGCGCGCGATGCAATCGAGGGCGCGGGGGGCACCGCGTCGCAGGTAGGGATCGTCGGGGTCCTGGCAGGCACGTCGCATGGTAGGGATCGGCGCTCCCGAGCCGCTCGATGAGCGGATGGCTCACGCAGGCCGCCAGCGTGCGGCCAGCGGCTCCTCGCCGTCCCGGCTCACGCGGCCCTCCCGCTCCAGCTTGAGCAGCTGGTTGGCCACGGTCCACGCGGCGGCGGAGTAGAGGGCCTCGGGGTAGGCGGCGTAGACACGTTTTACGATGGCCTCGATCGACGAGAGGCCGCAATCGAGTGCCTCCAGGACCTGTTGCTCGCGCTCCTGGCGGTGGTCGATGTATTCGCGAAGCTTCGTCCGGCCGTCCTCGATTCTTGGGCCATGGGCCGGGTAGATCAGCGTCGGATTCTCCGCGAGCAGACAATCGAGCGAGCGCATGTAGACGCCCAGGTCGCCGCCGAACGGGGGGATCACCGTGGTGCCGACCCCCAGCACGTTGTCCCCTGAGAAGAGGGCCCCTTCCTCTTCGAGAACGAAGCACAGGTGATCTTCTGCATGGCCCGGCGTGTGAACTGCGCGCAGTGTGGCGCCTTCGCATCGGATCACGTCGCCGTCGTCGATCGGGTGCACGCGCACGGCATGGCGCTCGTCCAGCTCCGCCCAGGGGCGCTTCGAAACACGCCGGGGGCCGTAGGTTTCGACGAGCGACGCAGCGCCGCCGATGTGGTCCGGGTGGCCGTGCGTGACCACGATCTCCTGGATTCGCGCCTCGCCCGCGTGCTCTAGTGCCCGAGCCAGCACGGGCAGATATTCCGGCCGACCGTCGCCCGTGTCGAGCAGGATTCGTTCGGTCCCGGTGCCCACAATGTAGGTGTTGGTCCCAGGCCCGGTGAACATCCCCGGATTCTGTCCGAGCACCACCACGACCCGTTCGGACCAGGAAGCCACGTCTGGGAGCGTGAGTCCCATCATGTGCGAGGGAGGGGCCTCGCTCATTCGCCGGCCACCGTCATGCGCGACACACGCACCGAGGGCGACGCCACGCGTCCGAGCCAGATCAGGTCGTCGGCCACCCGGTCGACGTTCAGGAGCATTTCACCGAGGTTGCCGGCAATCGTGATTTCTTCCACCGGGTGAGCGATCTCGCCGTTCTCGATCCAGAGGCCGGCGGCACCGCGCGAGTAGTCACCCGTCGCCGGGTGAAAGCCGTGGCCGATCAACTCGGTAACGAGCAGGCCCCGCTCGGTCTCGGCCACCAGGTCCTCGAGCGTGCCCGTGCCGGGCTCGAGCCATAGGTTGGTGGGGCCGGCCGAGGGTGAACTCCCCGGGCCGCGGGTGGCATTCCCGGTGCTCTGACCGCCGACCTTGCGCGCCGAGTAGGAGTCGAGGAGCCAGCTCGAGAGGCGCCCGCCGGTCACGACCTCCGTGCGTCGGGTGGGTTGTCCCTCGCCGTCGAAGGGACAGCTGCCGAGTCCCTTGGGCAGCCGCCCGTCGTCGATGACGTTGACCCGCTCGCTTGCCACCAGATCACCCATTCGCTCGGCCAGGAAACTCGTGCGCCGGTAGACCGCGTAGCCCGTCACACAGGCGACCAGGTGCCCCAGCAGGCTCGGCGCCGTCACGGGATCGAAGATCACCGGTACCTGCGTGGTCGGCACGCGGCGGGCGCCCAGGCGCTGCAGCGCGCGTGCGGCTGCCCGCCGGCCGACTGCGTCCGGCGCTTCGAGCGCCGAGAGCGCGCGTGCGGAAGTCATCCAGAAGGAGCGCTGCATCCCGCCGTTCTCCCGCGCGATGGGTTCCGAGAAGAGGGAGTGCGATGCCGACTCGTACGCGCCCCGAAAGCCGCGGCTATCCCCGAGAGCGATGCGCGCGAACCCGGTTTCGGCCTGCGAGCCCTCGGAATTGTCGATGCGCGGGTCGGTGTCGCGGGCGGCACGCTCGGCGGTGCGGGCGTCGCCGATGCGGCGTTCGATTCCAACTTCGAGGTCGGCTGCGTCGAGGAGTTTCAGGTCCGGCGGATCGGTTTCGAAGGGCTCCTCGGGGAGCCCTGCCGCCGGATCCGGCGCCGTGGCGCGTGCGAGTTCCACGGTCTCCTCGGCCATCCGATTCACGGCCTCGGGCGAGAGGTCGCTCGTCGAGGTCACGGCGCAACTCAGCCCCTCGGTGCCGCGCACCAGGGCCCGGATGCCGAGGGAACGCTCTCGCGCCTGTTTGACGAAATCGATCTCATCGCCGCGTACGCGCGTTTCGAGGCAGTTGCCTTCCAGGAGGAGGGCGTCGGAGGCTTCGGCTCCCGCGCGCTGTACCCGTTCGAGGGCGCGCTCGATGATGTCGCTGGCGTCGTCGCTCAACCTTCGGTCCCCCCGACCGTGAGGCCGTCGATTCGCAGAGTTGGCAGGCCGACACCCACGGGCACGCCCTGGCCGTCCTTGCCGCAGGTTCCCACACCGGGATCGAGAGCCAGGTCATTGCCGATCCGGCTCACCCGCAACAGCACGTCGGGGCCGTTCCCGATCAGCGTTGCGCCTTTCACCGGAGCGCCGATGCGACCCCCCTCGATCTTGTAGGCTTCGTTGGCGGAAAAAACAAACTTTCCGCTCGTGATGTCGACCTGCCCGCCGCCGAAGGACACTGCGTAGAGGCCGTTGTTGACGGAGCGCAGGATTTCGTCGGGGTCGTCGTCGCCCGCGAGCATGAAGGTGTTGGTCATCCGCGGCATGGGTAGGTGGGCGTAGCTCTCACGGCGGCCGTTTCCCGTGGGCGCTTGGCCCATCAGGCGGGCGTTCAGCCTATCGTGTAGGTAGCCGCAGAGGATCCCGTCTTCGATCAGCACGTTGCGGCGAGTCGGAGTGCCCTCGTCGTCCACGTTGAGCGAGCCCCGCCGCTCGGGGAGCGTGCCGTCGTCGATCACCGTGACGCCCTCGCTCGCCACTCGCTCGCCGATGCGGTCGCTGAAGGCGGAGGTCTTCTTTCGGTTGAAGTCACCCTCGAGCCCGTGGCCCACGGCCTCGTGGAGCAGCACGCCGGGCCAGCCAGGACCGAGCACCACGTCCAGGGTGCCGGCCGGGCAGGGCTCGGCGGCGAGATTCAGCGTTGCGATGCGCACCGCTTCGGCGACGAGCGGCTTCCAGGCGGAGGGGTCGCGCAGGCGCTCCAGGTCGAAACGGCCGCCCATTCCCTGGCCGGCGGTTTCCCGTCGCCCGTCGGCCTCTGCCACGATATGCACGTTGAGGCGCACGAGCGGCTGCGCGTCGGCCACGAAGGTTCCGTCGCTCGCGGCGATGAGCAGGTGGCGGTGTTCGGAGATCAGGCTCGCCATCACCTGGGAAACCCGCGGGTCGAGAGATCGAGCGTGGGCGTCGATCTCTCCGAGGAGGGTGGTCTTCTGACTCACCGCGATATCGGTGGGCGCGGTGGCAACCGGGTAGAGGTCGTGGGCCGGGCGCGACGGGCCCGATACGGCGACGGTCCGCGTGTTGCCACTGCTCTCGGAGATTGCGCGGGCGGTGTTGGCAGCGAGGGTGAGGCTCTCCACCGTGACGTCGTCCGAATGGGCGTAGCCCTGGCGTTCACCCGCCTGAGCGCGCACGCCGACGCCCTGCTCGAGGTGACGGCTACCCGATTTGACGATGCCTTCCTCGAGCGCCACCGAGTCCTGGGTGGTGTATTCGAAGAAGAGGTCCGCGTATTCGACCTCGCGCTCGAGCGTCGAGTCGAGTGTGGTGGCAAGCTGGCGTTCGTCCAGGCCGAAGCGGTCCTGGAGGAACTCGATGGGATCGCGATTCATGGGGCGGTGCTTCCAGTCGTGGTGAGGGGCAGGTCCGCGAGAGTAGCAAGCGCCGTTGCGTCCACGGCCCGAAGGCCCGCGGCGCGGGCGCCTGCGAGGTCACGCTGTGCATCGTTTCCCACGAAGATGCTGTCCTCCGGGCGCACGGCGAGGCGCTCCAATGCCATGGCGAAGATGCGCGGGTCCGGTTTGGCAGCGCCGGCATCGGCGGGCAGGACCACGGTGTCGAGCAGGGAGAGCAAGCCGAGCCCACCGAGAATTCCCGGCAGGCGCCCGTCGAAGTTGGAGACGACTCCTGTCTGGATTTCCTGGGCGCGGAGCCGGACCAGTGTCTCGGCGGCGTCCCGTCGTGTTTTCCACTCACCGGGGTCGGAGAAATGACGCCAGAGACCCTCGAAGAGGGCTTCGAAGTCGTCCGGGCGCTGGGCGGAGTCGGCGGCGCGAAAGGTCTCGTGGACCCGGGCTCGCCACCAGCCGCGTTCCTGTTCGCCCCGTTCCTCTGTCCCGAGGCCGGGAAAGACCAGTGGCGGTGCGGCTTCGAATACCCGCGCGAAGGCTTCGCCGAGGCGCCGGGCGGAGATTTCGACTCCGTGTTTTCTCGCGTGGCGAGCATACACGCCGCCCACTGGTTCCCGCGTCTCGATCAGTGTGCCGGCAGCGTCGAAGAGCACGGCGCGAATCATGCCGGGGAGTATCCCGAGGCGTTCAACGCGGCAGGGTGCCCGAGGCAATGAACGTGGACGGAAGGTCGCGGTCGGCGGAAAGGCCCGCCTGGGTCGCGAGCCGGAACTCCGCGAGCTTGGCGTCGTTGAACCAACGCTGGACATCGCGGGTTTCGAAGCCCAGCCAGTGGACGCCGAGCTCTTGACGCATCCACTCGTGCTCGTGCGTCACGAAATCGACCACCACGACGGAGCCACCGGGCTTCACCACGCGAGCCATTTCCGCGACGGCCTCGCCGGGCGAGGGTAGATAGTGCAACACCATGTGTGCGAACGCGGCATCCACCTCGGCGTCGCCGAGGGGCAGAGCGGAGGCCTCACCCTGCCGCAGTTCGATGCGCTCATCGCCGGCCTCGGCGAGCTTGGTGCGGGCGGCTTCGAGCATGCGCGCAGAGTGGTCGATCGCGATCACCTCGAGTCCAAGACGCGAGAGCTCGATGGCGAGAATGCCGGTGCCGGTACCGATGTCCGCGACCCGAAGCCCGCTGGGCACGAGACGTGCGAGCGCGTGGGCGCGCAGCGCGTCGTCGTCGAAGACCTTGCGCAGCGCGTCCCACTCCGGGCCCACTGCGTCGAAGAAACTGCGCGCCCGGTCGGCGCGCGCCTCCAGCGCACGCGAAAGCGCGGCGGAGTCCCGGTCCGCTGTGGTGTCCTTCGAGAGTCCACGTCGCACGAGCTGCCAGACTTCGCGCCACGGCCCGACCTCGGGCAGCTCCAGATGGTAGAAGACGTAGGTTCCGTCGCGGCGATCGCGAACGAGGCCGGCGTCGCGCAGGATCGCCAGATGGCGCGAGACGCGCGACTGCGCCATCCCGAGCACTTCCATCAGCTCCTGGACTGCGAGTTCCTCCCGTTCGAGCAGAGAGAGCAGCCGGACACGGGTCGGATCCGAGAGTGTCTTGAAGATCCGCTGGAGTTCGTCGGCCGACATTGGGCGAAGCATACGACGCGGAGCGGTCAGCGCACCTGCGGCGCTCCCGCGGTCCCGCCAATGCCCAGGGTCGAAGTCCCGGGGCGGAGCATGTCGAGCCCGAGCAGCTCCAGGGCCCGCACGAGTTCGACGTCGGCGTAGATCTCGGCCACGAGATCGAGGGGCGCTTCGCTCAGGGTCGGCGAGGCGCCGACGCTGCCGGTGACATCCGCCCGCAGCAGAGGTCCCTCCAGATGCAGTGTCTCGATGGTCGCACGGTGGTCGCCGCCCAAGGAGAGGCGGGCGCTGAATTGATCGACCGGAATGTCCATGCTGAGGGAGTCTCCAGCCAGGTTCCCCTCTCGCCCCTCGAGCAGCAGGATGCCCTCGAGTCCTCCGGCGCGGTAGCGCACGTCTATGTCGCCGCTCAGCTCGCCGGTAATTCGCAGCTCCGGCCCCAGCCACTCGCTCGGGATTTGCGCCAGGCGGATCTGCTCCAGCCTTCCCTCAAAGCCCGGCTCCCCGCCGCCGATCGCGATCCCCACGATCCGCCCCGCCGGCCCCGTCAAGTCCACGTGCGCCGTGGGATCCCCGGCGAACCAGTAGAGAGACCAGCCGGGGCGCATGCGCGCGCGGTCGAGATCGAGCTGGTTGCCACTTTTGTCTCGGTAGACGATGCCCTGCCACTCGAGGGCTGGTCCAGCCCAGGTAAAGACTGGTCCGAAGTCGGTGTATTCCATGTGCGCGCCGGTTGCTCGCTCCAGCGTCGTCACGAACCGATCGCCGAGTCGATCGTAGGGGAAGCCGATCACAATGAAGACGAGGGTGAGCAGAGTGCAGGCGCCGGTTACGCCCAGCAGCAGCCTCTTGTTCAGGGGCTCACCGTCCAATTAGATCGGCTCGAACGAAGAGACGGTGAAGGTGACGTCGAGCAGCGCCAGCTTGTCGGGTCGCATTCGAATGCGCAACGCCTTGATCGTGAGCAGTTGGTCGGTGGATTCGATCTCGTGCAGGTAGCGCACGGCGTCGGGCAGGCTGACCATTTTGAGGCTCACCTCGACCCTCGTCTCTCGGTATCGCTCGCTCGCCGGCGCGACCTGCGGCTCCATTGCATCGATCTTCACACTGGCTCGCTGGGCCAGGGTCTCGAGGGTGGTGCGGAGGTTCCCACTGGGGCCGCCCTGGATGCCGGATTCGACGACAGATAAGCGCTGCTGAACCTCGTCGAACTCGCGGCGCAGCCGCAGCGCGAACTCGAGTTGCTGCTCGGTGACTTCCACGCGCCCGTCGGCTCGCGCTGCGGAGTCTGTTACCGGGACGATGGCGCCGAACCACAGCAGCGAGACGACGAGGAGCGCGCCGACCGTGGATACGAGGACACGTTCCCGGGCCGACAGGTTGCGAAAGATCCGCTCCAGGCGTTTCAGGAGAGCCTTCACCCGGGGGTCCCTTCCGGCTTGAGGCTGATCGTGACATTGAAGCGCTTCCCACCGGTCCGCACGTCGGTCTCGATGGCTCCGATCTTGGTCCGCACGAAGGGGTCAAATTTCTGAAACTCGGCTCCGAGACGGTCGGCGGCCTGGAAGCTCTTGGCGCTGACCTTCATCCGGACAGCCTGCCGGTCGATGGCGATTTCCTCGAGTCCTACTTCTAGATCTTCGGGCACGCGCGCCGAGACTTCGACGAGCAGGTCGAGCGCGGAGAGGTTGCCGCGGTAGACGCCCAGGAAGTCGGCGCGTTCCTGGGCGATGCGAATCTCTTCGCGCAGGGCCGCCACCATGTCCGCGGGAACCGGCCGGCCGGGGAAGGCCTCGGTCCAGAGCTTCGCGGTGCCGGAGGCGGTTGCTCTCGCCTGACTCGCGTCGAGGAAGGTCCGGGTACCGAAGGAGAGCGCTGCCAGGAGCACGGCTGCCGCGGCGATCCAGGCCGTGAGGCGGAAGGGTCGCAGCACCCGGGCGACATCGACGCGGACGGCAAACTCGTCCTGTCGGAAGTTGAGCCTCGTGCGCGCCTTCGCGGTGCCGCGCAGGGCCAGCGCGATGGCGGGCGCGTAGAGCAGCGGCGAGCCTCCGGCCACCAGGCCGATGCTGCTGCCTTCCCGCGGCAGCGGGAGCCGGTCCGTCGGGATGCCGGTGCGCTCGGCCAGAAAGCCGTCGATCCCCTCGAGCAGCGCGCCACCGCCGAAGAGCGTCAGGCCATCGAGGGCCTGGCCGCCCAATTGCGTCTCGACCGCGCCCAGCGTGCGCATCAACTCGCGGGCCAGCCGGTCGAGAACCTTCCGGCTCTGCGGGCCGGCCGGGTCCAAGCCAGGGGCGAAGACGCCCTCTTCGCATTTTGCGCGCTCAGCGTCGGATGACGAGAGCTCTCGGTCCTTCGCCAGCGCTGCGGTCAATTGTTGTCCGCCGATCTCCACGGTACGGGCGGCCACACTGCACTCGTCCACGACCAGGCAGAAGGTGGTCTTGCGGTGGCCCATATCGACCAGCAGCCGGCGTCCGGGTAGGTCGAAGACGGAGCACAGGTTGCCGAGCACCAGCCCCTCGGCCTCGAGGATATGAGGTGCGCAGCCGGTGCCGTCGAGTTGCCCGAGCAGGTCGGAGACCTCGCTGCGCGGTGCCAAGATCGCGAGCACTTCGGCGCTCTGCCGGTCGCCGCCGATAACCATCCAGTCGATTACGACTTCACTCAGCTCGAAGGGTAGTTCTTCTTCCACCGCGAATGGGATCGCCTGGGCTAGCTTGCGGCGTTCGCGGAACGGGAAGGAGATCTGCCGGGTCGAGAGCCGGTCTCCCGGGAAGGCCGTCACCACGTAGTCGGTGTCGAATTGGTGGTGCTGGACGAAGCCTGCGAGCAGTTCCTCGAGCGGGGTGTTCGGGTCCGTTCGGAGCAGGTTCCGCATTTGCACGGCGTCGAAGTCTCGCAGAGTCTGCTGAAGCTCGACGGCCTTCAGGCTGTGTGCGCCGATATCCAGGCCGAGTATATTTTTCAATACCGGCATCGGTAGATCTCCTTCAGCGGATCTGCCACGATAGCACCCGCGTTGCGTCGACCCCGCTGCGGTCGACCACGGTCTCCACGGTCCGAGTCACGTCCCCCATCCGGGCTTCGACGCGAATGACGAAGATCTCCGAAATGAAGCTGGGCGGCGGAAAGATCGGGTTCACCACGAGATCTGTTATCGGCGTACAGCCCTCCGGGCTGTTGTCGATCCCGCAGATGCCGCTTTCCGCATCGCGGGCGCGGAGAATCCCGCGCACCAGGTCTTCGGTGGCCAGCCGCTCCGTGACACCGTCATCGTAGAAGAGCAACGCCAGCACGTGGGGGGCGGCCGTGTTGAGGTTGATGCCACAGCCGATTCCGGCGTACCCGCAGCCACCCGGGGTCCACGGATAGACCGTTACGTAGTGGCGAAGGTGGTCGACGAGGATCCCGTCGAAGCCCTCGATCAGGCGCAACTCGTCCAACGAGAGCAGTGGCCCGTTGGCGGCCCGGTAGGGCGGCTCCTGGATCTCATAGAAATCGTCCTCGAAGCCCCCCTCGGCCCGAACTTCGTCGCTGTCCATCCAGTCGAGGAGGTTTCCGGCGAGCGCCCGGGGCTCGTAGAGAGCCCGTTCCCCCGGGGCCAGAGGCAGCTCGTCCACCCACTTCTCGAAGAGTTCGTTCAGGTAGGCCTCGGATTGCTCCCGGGCGGACCAGGTTCCCTGGTCGTCCAGCTCGAGGAGGGCGTTCAGGTTGAGGCGTGCCCCCGCATCTTCGATGCTCACCCGCAGCGTTCCGCCTCCGAGTTCGATTTCTCGATCATTGGCGATGGCCCAGAGGTCGTCGAACCGGTCCGTGCGCGCGGTGGTGCCCGATTGCTCGAGCAGGCGGTCTTGCACGAGCAGTCCGTGGGCGAGGCGCACACCGCCGCGCGCCAGGGCGTCGGCCTGCGCCGCGTCCTCGCGGTTTCGCGTGACCATCGAATCGACTGTCGCGCGCCGCAGAAAGGTTGCGACCGACACGGTGAGGAGCAGGGCAAAGAAGAGCACGACCAGCAGCACGACCCCCTGGCGACGCCGGTATCTGCGAGCGATCAAGGGCGGCGACATGACGGGTTGTCGATGAGGTAGTGCCACTTGCTCGGGTTGTTGACGCGCCACTGGCAGAAGGTGGGTTTCTCTCGGAGCGCTACCTCGAGTAGGACGTCGATCGATTCCGAGATCCTGCCGAGCTTCGAAGTGCAGTTGATCGCGTCGCAGGCCATCTGCTTTGAGCAGGACGTGGTCAAGCACTGGGCCAGATCTGGACCGCCTTCGATCGGTTCTCCGGATTCATCGGTCAACCCGCTCATTTCGCCCGGGCCGCCGCTCACCAGGCTCAGAGGATCGAGCAGTTCCTCGAAATCGAGTGGGCGCACGGGCAGGATCACCGTGCGAGAGTGGGTTGGCGGCTCTGTGCCTTCGGTGAGCGAAGCATCGAAGAGTGTGACCCGGACCTCAGCTGCCGCGGGCAGCGTGCCGGATTGCACCATCTGTGAAGAGTCCCAGCGGTCGGTGCGTTCCCCCGCGTCGTCGATGAAGGTCACCCCGAAGTCCAGGATCCCGTCGCTCAGGAGCATCGCGCCGTCGGTCTCCTCGGCAGGTGTCTCTCGGTTGAGATCTTCGCCGAGGCGCGGTGAAGCCCAGCGCATCAGCTCGAACTGGTCCTCCTCCAGTTCCGCGTAGCGCAGCGTGTACACCACGATCTCGTGGTCTGACTCCTTCGTGGCGGGATCGCGCGGCCTACGCCCGCGGGTGATGAACTTGAGGTGGTCGGCACCTTCGGTATCGCGCAGGGACTCACCGTAGAAGATCCACGGGTGCGCCAGGGGATCCACGTCCGGTGGCTTGGTCACGAGCAGTGCCGCCTCCAAGTCGCGGGACACCCGGTCGAGCAGGGCCGCCGCCCGCCGCATGCTCCGGGTGGTGTTGAGCGCCCGCTCGCTGGCCTGGTTGAGGCTGACGTAGTGGTCGAGTGCGACACCGATCACGATGGACGTGAGAAGCACCACCGCGAGTACCTCGAGCAGCGTGAAACCCGCTGTCTGCAACCGCGTTGCACCATTGCGACTCATTGCAGCAGTGGGATCAACTCGGCCGGGAGGGAGTTGGTGATGTCCGGGGTGCCGACGGCCAGGGTGACGCGTTCGATGAAGTTTTCCCTGGATCCGTCGAACCACTCCACACGGATCGCGATCTCCAGCACCGTGCCCACATCTCCGGTTAGCTGGCCTCCGAAGAGCTCCGTGCCATCCGGGAACGCGTCCTCGATGGCCTCGGCGAGTTCCGGTGGCACAATCCAGGGCGTCACTTCGGTTACGATCACGAAGTCATCAATCTCCTCCTCGGTGATTCCATCCGGTGGAAACGTCATCGCCTGGAATGCGAGTTCGAGCTCGGTCATCGCCGCGTCGGCCAGCATCGCGGCCTGCATGCGGCGCCGGTTGTCGCCCTCGGCGATGATGCCGACGGTCGCCGAACGCGACAGGGCGGTAAAGACGAGGCCGACGAACGCGACAGCGGCCAGCACCTCGAGCAGCGTGAACGCGCGTCTAGCCTTCATCGGTGATCCGGACGCCCTCAGCCAGGGGCATGATGGTGAGCATGAGGCGTCTTCCACTTTCGTCGTCGAGATGAACGGCAGCCGGGACGGTGGTGCCGTTCCAGTCGAACTCGATGGGTACGTCCCCCGTTTCGATCCAATCGCCGGTGGTCTCGACGCCGGTGATCGACAGCTCCTCGTCGAGCCACACGAATCGTCCCGAGGTCCCCGGCATGGGATACCAGTCCCGGGCAGCCCGGGTGGATGGCTCGAGCGGAAGCGGGGTGAGCCCGCGGAGATCGAGCGGAGCTTCGGCCTCGGTGTCCTCCTCTTCAGGGTCGGTGGTCCACCACTCGATTCGGTAACCCGCGCCTTCCAGGTCCAGCAGCACTCGGTGCGGAACGCCCGTCAGGATGGCGCGCTGACGAGCCAACTCGAGCTGCGATGCCATTTCCGCGGCTCGGTGCTGCAGGCTGCGGCCGGTGATCGAGCCGACCTGCGGCGCGAAGATCGCCGCAACGCCGGCGAAGATCAGCAGCACGGCCATCATTTCGATGAGGGTGAACGCCGCTTGGCTGAGTCTCGCGCGCCGCACGTTTCTCCTCGGAGGTGGTTTCAGTTCAGCTCGCTCTCGGTCCAGTTGCCGATATCGCTGTCGATGCCCTGTCCACCCGGGTTGTTGTCGCTGCCGAGCGACCAGATGTCGAAGGCGTGGCTATTGTGCTGGCCGGGCGCCTCGTATTCGTAGGGGTTGTGCCACGGGTCTTGGGGAACCTTCCCGCCCTTCAGGTAGCCGCCGGCCGGGTAGTTGCGCGGGATGGGGTCGGAGGTGGGCTCCTGGACCAGCGCCTCGAGTCCCTGCTCCGTTGTCGGGAACTTTCCGTTGTCCATTCGGTAGAGCTCGAGGACGCCTTCGAGGGTGCTGATCTGGGTCCGAGCCGTGGTGGCCCGGCCCTTGTCGACCTGCTGGAAGATCTGAAAGCCGACGACTCCCGTGAGCAGCCCGATGATGATCACGACAGCCATGATCTCGATGAGGGTGAATCCGGATTGAATTCGATTGCGTTGCATCGACGTGTCTCCTAGCCGAGTGAGGTCGTTACGTTGAGAAGTGGAACGAGCGTCGCCAGGATGATGACGACGACGATCCCAACCATGACGAGGATGAGAAGAGGCTCGAGCAGGGCGGTGAGGCGCGAGACGAGTGTCTCCACCTGTTCGTCGTACGTATCTGCCACCTTTCCGAGCATGGCTTCGAGCTCGCCGCTGCGTTCCCCCACTTCGATCATGTGCGTCACCATCGCTGGGAACTCGCCGCTGTCGCGCAGTGGCCGTGCCAGGCTAGCGCCCTCCGTGATACTTTCGGCAGCCTGGTCGATCGCGTCCCCGAGCACTGAGTTGTTGGCGACGTCCTTCGAGGTGGCGAGGGCTCGCACGATCGGGAGCCCGCCGGCGAGCAGCGTCGCGAGCGTACGCGTGAATCGCGCGACGGCGATCAGGCGCACCGCGCGGCCCATGACTGGAAGCCGGAGCTTTATGCGATCCCAGAGTCTGCGGCCCCGGTGGGTGGTGATTGCCGCTCGCAGGCCGGCACCCGCCGCGAGCGCGGCCACGCCGATCGCCCACCACCATTCCCGGACGAAGTTCGATGCTCCGATGATCCAGCGCGTAAAGAAGGGCAGGGGCTGGTCGAGGTCCACCAGCAGCTCGGTGATCTGCGGGAGCACCACGGTGACCAGCACGCCGACGACGAGCATCGCGAACGCCATCATGAAAAGGGGGTAGATCATGATCGAAGAGACTCGGTTGCGCAGACGCACCTGGGCCTCGAGGTAATCTGCGAGCCGGTCCAGAACCACCTGGAGCGCGCCGCTGGCCTCACCCGCGCGCACCATTCCGATGAAAAGGTCCGAGAAGATGCCGGAGGCGGCGAGGGCATCGGCGAGAGTCCCGCCTTCGTTCACCCGGTCGCGCACCTTGGCGAGCTCCGATTTGAGCCGTTGGTTCTCGGTCTGGTCGGTCAATGCCCGGAGCGAGTCGACGAGCGGTATTCCGGCGCCGATCAGCGTCGCGAGCTGGCGGGTCATCAAGGCCTGGTCCATCGCCGAGACCCGCTGCAGGTTGGGAAGCGAAATCTTGATATTGGAGCGAAAGCTGGATCCCGAGCGCTGTGCCGCTTCGGTGCGGGTCTCCTGGAAGTCAGTGACGAATATGCCGTCTCGCTTCAGGCGAGATCGGGCAGTGCGAGGGTTTTCGGCGTCCAGGTGGCCCCGGAGCGTCTTGCCGCCCGTGTCGACTCCCTTGTATGCGTAGACCGGCACGTGGATTTCAAACCTGTGCGACGACGCTCTCTTCCTCCGTGGCTCGGATGATCTCCGCCACAGAGGTGGTGCCCTGGAGCACCTTGCGGGCGCCGTCGGAGCGGAGGCTTTGCATACCTTCGCGCTGAGCGGTTTGTTTGATCGACTTCGCATCGATGTTTTCAGAAACCATTCCCCGGATTGCGTCGTCGACGAGCATCAGCTCGAAAATGCCGAGACGCCCGTGGTACCCGGTGTAGTTGCAGGCCGAGCAGCCGGAGGGCTTGAAGCCGGGCACCCTGCGCTCGGGTTCACGCAGGCCGAGCTCGTTGAGCTCTTCGGGGCTCAGGTCATAGGCCTCGCGACAGTCTTTACAGAGCACTCGCACCAATCGCTGGGCGAGCACCGCTACCAGTGACGACGCCACCAGGAAGGGCTCGACGCCCATATCGACCAGTCGAGTGATGGCGCTCGCCGCGTCGTTCGTATGCAGGGTGGAGAACACCAGGTGACCGGTTAGCGAGGCCTGGATCGCGATCTCAGCCGTCTCGAGGTCGCGGATCTCGCCGATCAGGATCACGTTGGGGTCCTGGCGCAACACCGAGCGCAGGCCGCTCGCGAAACTGAGGCCGATGCTGGGCTTCACCTCGATTTGGCTCACACCGGCCAGCTGGATCTCGACCGGGTCCTCGATCGTGATGATGTTCTTGTCGGTGGAGTTGATGCGCGAGAGCGCCCCGTAGAGTGTCGTGGTCTTACCGCTGCCGGTGGGTCCGGTCACCAGTACGATGCCGTTCGGCCGCGAGATGAGCCGCTCTATCGTGCCGAGCTGCTTCTCGTTGAAACCGATTCTCTCGAGGTTGAGCATTTCCTGGGTGCGCGGGAGAAGCCGCATCACCACGCGCTCGCCGTGCTCGATCGGAACCGTCGAGAGGCGCACGTCGTAGTCGCGCCCGGCGATCTTGAGGCGGATGCGGCCGTCCTGCGGCAGACGTTTTTCGGCGATGTTGAGCCCGCCCATGATCTTGATGCGCGACACGATGCTCGCCTGGATGGTGCGCGGCAGCGGTTTCATCGGCTCGTAGAGAACGTCGTCGATGCGGAAGCGCACGCGCACCTCGTTCTCGAAGGGTTCGAGATGCACGTCGCTGGCCCGGTCCTTCACGGCATGCTGGAGCAGTGAATTCACGAGCTTGATGATCGGGGCATCGTCAGCGGATTCGAGCAGGTCCTGCGGCTCGTGACTGATCTCGTCGGCCAGGTGGTCGAGGTCTTCGGCGGCGTCCTCGGCCAGGGCGTCGGTGGAGTCCGGTCCGCGGTCGTAGACTTCGTTGATTGCCCCGAGGATCGTGCGCTGGTTGGCGAGTTCGAGCCGGATCTCCGCGCCCGCGAAGAGCAAGCGAAGGTCGTCGAGTGGGCTCAGCTCGTGGGGGTTGGCCACGGCGACGAGCACCGCGCCGTCGGCGTCGCGCTGAAGCGGAAGCAGCACGTGGTTCTTGCAGAAGCCAATGGGAATGCGTTTGACCAGTTCCTCGTTGACCGTATTGGCCTGGATGCTGGGCCGGACCGGCAGGTCGAGCTGGCGCGAGAGCGCCTCCATCACCTGGTCGGAGGACACCCATCCGGCGGCCACGAGCAGGTCGGTGAGCCGCTGGCCCGTCTCCGCCCGGCGCTGCTGCGCCTCGGCGAGCTGGGTTTCGCTGAGCGAGGTCGTCTCGAGCAGGATCGAGCCGAGATCGAGCGCACCGCCCGCCCCCCGCGGGACGTCGGGCTCCGCGGGGTGCCCCTCGGTCACGGGGCGGGGGTCTCCACCAGCACGATCGGTGAAAGGCCCTGGCCGCGCTCGAGGACGCGGATCGCGAGCCGCGCGGCGTCGAGCGTATCGTACGGCCCGACGCGCACCTCGTAGAGCAGCGCTCCGGCGCGGTCGGCCGTGAGCAATGCGCCGTCGTAGCCCAAATCGATGAGTTCGGTCAGCACGGCGACGGCCTGTTCCTCGTCGCCAAATAGGCCTGCCTGGAGGTAGTAGTTGGGTCCGGCGGCGGGCTCGACCGCTGCGCGCTCGGTCGCCTCGCGCTCGAGCTGCTCGATTTCGCGCATGCGGTCCAGCGGGTAGCGCTGCTGGTGGTCGAGGACGGCGTGGCGCACCGGGTTGAGCCCGCGGCCGGGCCGGTAGGTTTCGCCGGCGGCGGCGGCCCGCTCCATCTCCTTGCGTTCCCAGGCCTGCTCCCGCTCGCTGAGGCGCAGGTGCTGCCGGTTGCGATCCACGAATTGTTGCCGCTTTCGGATCGTCTCCTTCTCGAGTTCGTCGGGGCTGCGGATGATGTGCGGCGTCAAAAAGACAAGGAGGTTTTTCTTCACGAGCTTGCGCGAAGTGGTCTTGAACGCCCAGCCAAGGAAGGGGATGTCGCCGAGCCACGGCACCTTGTCCACCGTGTCTTCATAGGACTCGTCGATCAGCCCGCCGATCACCACCGTCTCGCCGTCTCCCACCACGACCGTGTTCTCGATCTTGCGGCTCGAGAGCGCCACGCCCACGTCTGCAGCATGACCAACACTGTCCTGGAGCGTCGTGTTGACGTTGGTGATCTCCTGGAAGATGTCGAGTCGCAGCGTTTCACCCTCGGTGATCTGGGGAGTGACGCGCAGGGTCACGCCGATGTCCTGGCGCTCGACGTTGACCGAAGTCGAGAGGGACGAAGCTCCGGTGGCAGCATCGACCCGGCTCGAGACGATCGGGATGTTGTCGCCGACGCGAATCTCCGCCTCCTCGTTGTCCGAGGTCAGGATGTGGGGGGCGGAGATGATGTTGGTGCCGGCATCCTTGGCGGAGGCTTTGAGGATGCCTTGGATCGCGGTGCCGTCATTGCTCTGGCTAAAGGCGCTCCCTATCATGTTGCCTAATCCGGACAGATCCTTGACAAGCGGGGCCCCTCCGAGCACCCCCGCCAAGGCCGCGTCCGTCGCGAGTTCGATGATGTACTCGTTGTCGCCCTGAACGATCTTTACCATGCCGTTGAAGCCCAGGTCTTCGGAGTCGTTGGCGAGGACCTCCATGATCAGTGCCTCGACCAGCACCTGGGGTCGCTGCACGTCGAGTTTGGCGATGACAGCGGAGATGGTGTTGAAGCCCTCTTGGCTGGCTTGGATCACGAGCGAGTTGGTCGCGGGGTCGGCGGTGACGCTGATGCCCGAGCCGAGACCCGCTACCTGGGCACGGATGGCCTGAGCCGCACCGCCCTTGCCCGACGCGCCACCTGCCGTCTTGGCCGTGCCGCTGATCATCGCCGTCAGCGTCTGGCCCAGCTCCTCGGCGTCGGCGTGTTGGAGGTAGTAGACGTGGATGCGTCCGCCGCCGGTCACAGGGACGTCGAGCTTGTTGACCAAGCGGCGCACTTCTTCGAGCTGTGTCCTCGGGGCCAGCACGATCAGTGCGTTGGTGCGTTCGTCAGTGATGATGCGCACCTTTCCCAAATTGCCTGCGGCTCGGGCCGCAGCGGTTGCCGCCGCCGGTGTGGTGCCGCCGCGGCGGGCGGCACGCCCGGGGCGGCTGTTTGCAGACGACATTGTGGCGCCGAAGATCTCTGAGACCTGGCTCGCCATCGTCGATGCATCCGCGAACTCGACACGGATCACCGCGATTTCCTCGCGGTAGGTCTCGATGTCGATCTTCTCGAGGATGGCGATGATGCGACGGATGTTCGAGGCCGACTCGGTGAGGATCACGGTATTCGTCGGTCCGTAGGCAGCGATGGCCGCGTCTTTCGAGACCAGTGGCTTGAGCGTATTGACGATCGATTCGGCCTCGATGTAGCGGAGCGGAATGAGTCGGGTGATGAAAGTGTCGCGGTTGCGCGGCGCCGCGGTGGAGCGACTGGTCTCGACGCTTGTCTCCTTCGCCTCGCGCAGGGGGATCACCTTGAGTGCGCCGCCAGGTGTGCGTACTGTGGTGAAGCCCTTGACCTGGAGGACCGATTCGAAGACCGCGTAGGCCTGGTCGATCGGCACCGGAGTGGGCGAGATGATCGTCACGCTCCCGCGCACGCGGTCGTCGTAGATGAAGTTCGTCTTTGTGAGATTGGCGATCGTGTCGATTACGTCGGTGATCTCGGCGTTCTGAAAGTCGAGCTGCACCAGTTCTGACTCGGGATCGATGTCGATGCCGGTGTCGGTAGCGTGAGCGGAGGTCAGCGCGGCGCAGGCGAGGACCGCGACGCAGAGCGCCCCCAGGGGGACGCACCGCGCTCGCGGGCTGCGACGCGCTGCCTGCCTCGGGCGTTGTTGGGGGCTCACGTAGCGCTACTCCTTCTACTGGACCGGGAGTGCGAGCACCTGCTCGCCCTGCTCACCCAGGACTTTCAGGTTGACGGGGCCTTCGGCAACGGACTCTCCCAGGATACGGATGCTGTCTTCCGGGCTCTCGAGCTTGACCCCATTGATCTCGGTGATCACATCGCCGCTCTGGATTCCGAGACCCGCAAAGACCCCGCCGGGCTGAATGTCGGTGACCTGGACTCCCACCATTTCAGTTTCGACGTACTTCGGGACAATCTGAACCTCGGAGAAGAACTGCGTGAGGACGTTCGAGTCGGCCTTCTCCGCGGCGGGCGGCGCCTTGCGCACGGCCTGCTGTTTTGCTCGGCGGGCAGCGGCCTTGCGCGAGGTTCGCGCCCGCTTGGCGCGTGCCTTCTTCTTCTTCTTCGTTGTGCGGGGCGGCGGGACCGTCTCGTCGTCGAGCACCAGTTCTCGAACCGAGCCGTTTTCGCTCAGTAGGATCCGACGGGCCTCGATGCGGTCCACCTTCGCCTTGCCCTTGATGTCGTCCCCGACCTGGAGGACCAGGTGCTCCCGCGACTGGATGTCGTTGAGGGCGGCCCAGGCAAGTCTCGGGTTCTGGGATGCCACGGTTCCGATCAATGCGAGCGGGAGCTTCGTGGCCTCGATCTTCTGCTCGACGACCGGGGGCGGGGGCGGGGGCGGGGGCAGCATCGCGTGAAATAGATTGCGGTTGAGGATGCTCTCGCGAACTTCCCACGAACGATCCACCGGCTGCAGCGCAGCCACCGCGAACTGCGTCAGCTGGGGTCCGGGTGTGAGCCATGCGGCGAAGACCGCGTTCGCAGTCTTCGCCAGCAGGAAACAACACAGTACCAGGAGTCCCGCGTTTGCGAGCCAGCTCAGGTATCGGCCCATAAGCCTTGATAGGCTCCCCTTAGCCGCCCGACCAGCGGAACGGCGAGTAGTATACCTACGAACCCCGGCGACTCAACGGGATCCTCCGTGATTCCGAGGAGTTAGACAGGTCACTTCCCCTATCGGCTGCCTCTCCCCGCAACTTTTGAAACCGTTCCGGTCCAAGACGTTCCGATGCGGGGGGATATGACCCCGGCTGAGATTTTTGGCGCTTGGCGTGTTGACACATGCCCGGGCGTTCGCAGGTTTCAGCCCGAGCGCGGACCCGGTAGAGGGGCCGCAGGAGGGGAAGTACACCTATGGCGGAATCGGGCAAGGTCATTGGAATCGATCTCGGCACCACGAATTCGGTGGTGGCCGTGATGGAGGGCGGTCAGGCTGTTGTGATCGCGAACGAGGAGGGGGGTCGCACGACGCCCTCGGTCGTGAGCTTCGGCGAAGACGGCGAGCGCCTTGTCGGTGCAGTCGCGAGGCGGCAGTCGGTCACGAATCCCCAGGGCACGGTCTACTCGATCAAGCGCTTCATGGGACGCCGGCTCTCCGAGGTCTCCGAGGAGATGAGTCTCGTCCCTTACCAGGTGATAGAGGGCAAGGAGGGAACCGTTGTCGTCCAGGTCGGCGACAAGACCTACTCGCCGTCCGAACTCTCGGCCATGGTGCTCCAGAAGCTCAAGGTGGCCGCCGAGGCCCACCTCGGGTCGGAGGCGACGGCAGCGGTCATCACCGTACCCGCCTACTTCAACGACGCCCAGCGTCAGGCGACCAAGGACGCGGGCAAGATCGCGGGCCTCGACGTCAAGCGCATCATCAATGAGCCCACAGCGGCAGCACTCGCCTACGGGCTCGACAAGAAGGGCGACGAGAAGATCGCCGTTTACGACTACGGCGGCGGCACCTTCGACATCTCGATTCTCGAGGTGGGCGACAACGTGGTCGAGGTGAAGGCGACCAACGGCGATACCCACCTCGGCGGTGACAATCTCGACCACCGGGTGATCGACTACCTGGTTGCCGAGTTCAAAAGGGATCAGGGCATCGACCTGTCCCAGGATCCGATGGCTCTCCAGCGGCTGCGCGAGGCGGCGGAGAAGGCCAAGATTGAACTTTCTACCGCGCAGAGCACAGACATCAACCTGCCGTACATCACTGCGGACCAGACGGGTCCCAAGCACCTGACCATGAAGCTCAGCCGCGCGAAGTTCGAGCAGTTGATCGAGGACCTCGTGGAGCGCACGCTGGATCCGTGCCGTCAGGCGCTCGCCGACGCCGGTTTTTCCGCCTCCGAGATCGATGAGGTGGTGCTCGTCGGCGGATCGACGCGAATCCCGCTGGTGCAGGCGCGTGTTCAGGAACTCTTCGGCAAGGAGCCGAACAAGACGGTGAATCCCGACGAGGTTGTGGCTGTTGGGGCCGCAGTTCAGGGCGGCGTGCTCGCCGGCGATGTGCACGACGTCCTGTTGCTCGACGTGACGCCGCTTTCGCTCGGCATCGAGACGCTGGGTGGGGTGATGACCAAGCTGATCGAGAAGAACACCACGATCCCCACGAAGCGCAGCCAGACCTTCTCCACGGCGGCGGACAGCCAGCCCCAGGTGGAGATCCACGTGCTCCAGGGCGAGCGCGAGGTGGCAACCGGCAACCGGACGCTCGGCAAGTTCATCCTGGACGGGATCCCCCCGGCGCCCCGTGGGGTGCCGCAGATCGAGGTGACCTTCGACATCGATGCCAACGGCATCATGTCGGTGCACGCGAAGGACAACGCCACCGATAAGGAACAGTCGATCCGCATCGAGGGTAGCGGGGGACTGGCGAAGGACGAGATCGACCGGATGATGCGGGACGCCGAGGAGCACGCAGTCGAGGACACTGCGCGCCGCGAGAAGGTCGAGAAGCGCAACCAGCTCGATGGCATGATCTATCAGGCCGAGAAGACGCTCGATGAAGACGGGGGCAAGATCCCGGAGGCAGACGTGCAGAGTGTCCGGGCCGCGGTCGAGGAGGCGAAAAAGGAACTCGAGAGCGACGATCCGGCCAAGCTCGACAGCACGCGACAGCGCCTGGAGGGGGAGCTGCACAAGGTCATGGAAGCGCTCTACAAGGCGCAGGCGGCCGCGACGGCTGCGGGCGGAGATGGCGCCTCGGGTGAACCCGAGACGCCCCCGGGCGGCGATGATGCGGACGTGGTGGACGCGGAGTACACGGAGGAGAAAGGGGACAGCTAGAGTTCCCCCGGAGGCCCTAGGACGGTGAGCCAGGGACGACACGAAGACCCCTTTGCCGATTTCTATGGTGAGTTCCGCGATCGCCTCCAGGGCGATCGTTGGCGCCCGGACGTGGATATCTTCGAGACGGAGAAGAGCGTCGTCGTGCGCGCCGAACTGGCGGGCGTTCGCGGAGAGGACCTGCGCGTCACCGTGGACGGCGACACGCTGCGCATCAGTGGGGTGCGTCTGGCTCCCGAGCCGGCGGATGTGGTGCGCCTCCAGCAGATGGAAATCGCGACCGGGCCTTTCGAGCGTCGCCTGAACATCGCGATCGCCTTTGACCGAGAGGGTGTGACGGCACACCTGACCGACGGCTTCCTCACCGTGAAGTTGCCCAAACGCGCACGCGTAGAGCGGTCGATCGAGGTGGTTCGAGAGATGGACGACGAATGACGGCCGAACCCGAAGAAATCCAGCCTGAGGAATTTGGAGAGGGCACCGAGGTCGTGGTCGGGAGCGGTACGGGTGAGCCGTCGGCTTCGACGGAGATTCCGTCCTCGCTTCCCGTGTTGCCGCTCAAGAACACGGTGCTCTTCCCGCACCTGCGTTTTCCGCTGCTCGTCAACTCGGAGCGGTCCAAGCGTCTCATTGATGTGGTGCTGCTGACCCCCGACCGGCTCCTGCTGTGTGCGGCCGTTCGAAACCCCGTGGAGGGCAGCCCGGGGCCGGACGACGTATATCGAGTTGGGACCGTGATGCGCATCGTGAAGATGCTCAAGTTTCCCGACGATTCGTACCGGCTCCTGGTCCAGGGCGTTGCGCGTGCGCGGGTGAGCAGCTTCGAGAGCAGCGATCCCTTCTTGAGGGGAAGCATCGAGGCGTTGGAGGAGTCCGGTGACCTGGACTCGGTGGAGACGACGGCCCTGACGCGCAACGTCGCTCAGCAGTTTGCCGCGCTCGTGACCGAGACCAGTCGGCTTTCCTACGAGGTACAGCTCCTCGGCACCAGCATGGACGATTCCTCGCGCCTTGCGGATCTCGCGGCCTCGAATCTCGACTTCGACGTGGCGGGCAAGCAGTCGCTCCTGGAGGAACTCGACGTTCCGGCGCGCCTGCGCCTGGTGCTCGAGGCCATTCAGCGCGAGCGCGACGCGATGAAGGTCGAGAGCGAGATCCGCGAAAAGGTTCAGAGCGACATCGGCAAGACCCAACGCGACTACATGCTGCGTCAGCAGCTCGAGGCGATTCGCGAGGAACTCGGCGAGGTCGACGACCAGGAGACCGAGGTCGCGGAGCTGCGCGAGCGCATCGCGTCCGCCCGGATGCCGGAGGAGGCGGAGAAGCAGGCACTGCGCGAACTCGACCGTCTCGAGCAGATGCCGCCCGCCGCGGGCGAGTACGGGGTGATCCGCACCTACCTGGACTGGATGGTCGAGTTGCCCTGGTCCAAGCGAACCGAGGACCGGCTCGATATCGAGCTGGCGCGCCGTATCCTCGATGAGGACCACTACGGACTCAAGAAGGTGAAGGAGCGAATCATCGAGTACATCTCGGTGCTGTCGCTCAAGCGTGACCTGAAGGGTCCCATCCTCTGCTTTGCCGGCCCACCCGGGACCGGAAAGACGTCTCTCGGGCGCTCGATCGCCCGGGCGCTGGGCCGTGAGTTCGAGCGCATCTCGCTGGGCGGTGTGCACGACGAGGCCGAAATTCGCGGTCACCGACGCACCTACGTCGGTGCGCTGCCCGGGCGCATCGTCCAGAGCCTGCGGCGGGCTGGGACTCGCAACCCGGTCTTCATGCTCGACGAGGTCGACAAGGTGGGTTCAGATGCCCGTGGTGACCCGTCGTCGGCCCTGCTCGAGGTACTCGACCCGGAGCAGAACCACACTTTCAGCGACCACTATCTCGAAGTGCCGCTCGATCTCTCCCAGGTGCTCTTCATCGCGACGGCCAACCAGATGGATCCGGTCCAGGCGGCCCTGAGGGATCGCATGGAAGTGATCGAGTTGCCGGGCTACATCGAGGAGGAGAAGGTCGAGATCGCCAGGCAGTTTCTCCTGCCCAGGCAGCGCGAGCAGAACGGCGTGAGTGATGTCGCCTTCGAGGTCTCGGATGATGCGCTGCGGGGCATCATCCGCGGCTACACGCGCGAGGCTGGAGTTCGGAACCTCGAGCGAGAGATTGGTGCCGTCTGCCGAAAGCACGCACGACACGTGGCCGAAGGCGAGGTGGAGGGTCCCACATGCGTAGGTTCCGATGACCTGGTCGGGCTGCTCGGGCCGGTCCGCTTCGAACCCGAGGTCGCAGAGCGCGCCGGCCAGCCCGGTGTTGCGGTCGGTCTGGCCTGGACGCCCGCCGGCGGCGACATCCTATTCGTCGAGTCGAGCAGTATGCATGGGAAGGGCGATCTCAAGCTGACCGGTTCACTGGGCGAGGTAATGCGCGAATCCGCTGAGGCGGCGCGTTCCTGGCTGCGGGGCCGGGCGGAGGACCTGGGTATCGAGGCCACTTCTTTCGAGAAGCGCGACCTGCACGTGCACGTGCCGGCGGGTGCGGTTCCCAAGGACGGGCCTTCGGCGGGAATCGCGATGGTGACATCGCTCGCCTCGCTGCTCACCGGCCGCTCGGCACCCGCTACGGTCGCGATGACCGGCGAGATCACCCTGCGTGGCAAGGTGCTCCCGGTGGGTGGGATCAAGGAAAAGATCCTGGCGGCCAAGCGTGCAGGGATCGAACGGGTGGTGCTCCCGGAGCGCAACCGGCGGGACGTGGACGAGGTGGAGGTGGAACTCCTGAAGGGGCTCGACCTCGAATACGTGGGGCAAATCGATGAGGCGCTCGAGCACACTCTCGCCCCAGCGTCCTAGCACGTTGCTCGCACCGATCTGGAACTGCGGCACGACCTGGCCCCGGCGACTCGGCACGCTGTTGGCGCTGGTCTGCTCGATCACCGCCGCCGCCGGCTGCGTGAGCAAGGGCCGGTACGATGGGGTCGTCTCTGACAAGCGCGCTCTCGAGCGGCGCGTCGAGCTTCTCGAAGCCTCGTCCCGGAGCCTCGATGCTGAGCGTGCAAAGCTCCTCGACGAATTCGAAGATCTGCGGATCTCCCAGGAGAAGCTCGATGCGAAGGTCGCGCGGCTGCGGCGTGTGGAGGCGGATCTCTCCGAGCGATTGTCCCGCCGCGAGAGTGAGCTGACCGCCAGCGTCCGCGAGGTGGACCAACTCCGCGGGACCTACGAGGGGCTGCTCTCCGATCTGGAAGCGGAAGTCGCCTCGGGGCAGATCGAGATCGAACAACTGCGTGAGGGGCTGCGCCTGAACATGACTCAGGACGTGCTTTTTGCCAGTGGCTCGGCGCAGGTCAACAGCGGGGGGCGGGCGGTGCTCGGCAAGGTGGCCGAGCGTCTCCAGGGCGTTCCCCACGGCGTTGTGGTGGAGGGACATACCGACGACGTTCCCATCCACTCGGAGCGTTTTCCCACGAACTGGGAGCTCGCCGGGGGCCGAGCCGCGGGGGTGGTGCGAATTCTGGAGGCACACGGCATCGACCCGGTGCGGCTCACCGTGGTGTCACGCGGTGAAACGAGCCCGCGGGATTCGAATGCAACGCCCGAGGGTCGTGCGCGCAATCGCCGCATCGAGATTACGCTCGAGCCCGTGAGGGACTCATCACCCGCCGCCCCCGAGCCCGCCCCCGCTGCGGAGGCCGCCCCCGCTGCGGAGGCCGCCCCCGCCGCGGAGCCCGAGGGGACCGTCCCGGGATCGTGAACGCCGACTTCGAGGCGCGCGCACAGCTCGAGGCGATCTTTCGCGAGGCGCTCGGCGCCGTCGAGGGTGCGAGTGCGGTGCGCCGTGTCGTCGGCCGGCACGCGTCGTGTCTCACAATCGCGGGTCGCCCACTCCCGGAAGCCGCAGGGGTCGTCCTGCTCGCGGTGGGCAAGGCGGCCGCTCCTATGGCAGCGGCATTCGAGGCATGCGCCGGCACAGCGGTGGCGGCGGGCCTGGTCGTCACCAAGCTCGGACACGCCGCGCCCCCGACCCGCGTGCGCGTCGTCGAGGCGGCACACCCGGTTCCGGATGCCCGCTGCGAGTCGGCGTCACGTGAGGTCTCCAACTTGGTCGCAGCGGCGCGTTCGGATGAGGTGGTGTGCGTGCTGCTCTCGGGGGGAGCTTCGAGTCTGCTGGCCTGCCCCGTGGAGGGCCTGACGCTCGAGGACCTCTCGGCCACGACGCGGTTGCTCCTCGAGGCGGGTGCGGATATTGCCGAGACCAATACGGTGCGCAAGCACCTGGCCGCTGCCGCCGGCGGGCGTCTGGCAGGCCGCTGCCGAGCTGGGCGAATCGAAGTGCTGGCCCTCTCCGACGTGCCGGGGGACCGCATCGACTTGATTGGCTCGGGACCCTTCTGCGCGGACCCCAGCCGCTTCGAAGACGCGCTCGACGTGCTGCGCCGCCGCGGGCTGATCGCGAGCGCCCCGCCGGCAGTGCGCGCGTACCTCGAAGCGGGGGCTCGTGGTGAGCGGGAGGAGACTCCCAAGCCCGGAGACGCGGCCTTCGCCGCGGTTCGCACTACGCTGGTCGGAACGAACCGCGATGCGGTGGCGGCGGTCCGGGAGGCCGGGCGGCGGCGCGGTCTCGATGTACGGGTGATATCGAAGCCGCTCTCTGGCGAGGCTCGGGATGCCGGGAGTCACTTGGTCGAGCTGGTGCGCCGCGCTGCGCCGGAGAAGCCGATGCTGCTCGTAGCCGGGGGGGAGACAGCGGTGACGGTGCGGGGGCGGGGGCGCGGAGGCCGGAACCAGGAACTCGCCCTGTCCGCCGCGCTCGCCCTCGAGGCAGGTGGCCCGATCACGTTTCTGGCGGCGGCGACGGACGGAACAGATGGGCCCACCGATGTCGCCGGGGCCTTTGCGGACTCTGGCACGGTGGCCCGCGGGGCGGCTGCTGGGGTCGATGCAAGGGGCGCGCTGGCAGACAACGACTCCTATGGTTTCTTCGCCGCCGAAGGGGGCCTGCTCGTTACGGGTCCCACCGGCACCAACGTCATGGACCTGGTGTTGGTGCGGGTGGATCCGCTTCGTGTCTGAGTCGAGCTTCGTCCCTGCCGCTCGACTGGAGTAGGGTGTTCGCGGTGGCATTTTCATCCGAAGAGTTCAGGGCTCTCTGCGGACGTTGGACCACCGGGGTCACCATCGTCACCGCGTACCATGGGGAAAGCGTGCACGGGATGACGGTCTCGGCATTCACCGAGGTTTCCCTGGAGCCGCCGCTGGTGCTGGTGTGCGCGGACAGGGCCTCGAACACGCACCGGATGATCGAGCAGGGAAACGCCTTTGCGGTCAACGTTCTCGCCCGGGGCCAGGAGGGGCTCTCCAACAAGTTCGCCTCGAAGAAGGACGAGTGGACGCGGTTCGACGGTCTCGAGGTGGACTTGGGTTCGACGGGTGCACCGATCCTGCGCGGCACGGTTGGCGCCTTCGACTGCCGGGTCGTTGCCGCGCACGATGCGGGCGATCACGTGATCTACGTCGGAAGGGTCGAGTGGCTCCACCTGGACCCAGATATCGAGCCGCTCCTGCACCAGTCGAGCCGGTACGGGGTGTTTTGCGAGGACTGAAGCGCGGGAACGCCCTAGGCGACCTTCTCCATGGCTTCGGTCCAGCTGCCGCTGCGTGCGGCGCCGTTGCACTTCGCGCGGTGCAGGAAGGTCTTCTGGCCAGCCGCCAGGTTCTCCGCCCTGCCGCCCCAGGCCTGGAGTGCACTGGCCTGTAGCGCGCGGCCGTAGGAGAAGGAGAGTTCCCAGGGACCGCCGCCGAGCTTGTTCATCTCGTTGAGATGCGCCGTGGCCTCCTGTTCGCTCTGACCGCCCGACAGAAACACGATACCCGGCACGGCAGCGGGAACGCAGCGCCGGAAGCAGTGCAGTGTGGCTTCCGCGACCTCACGCACGCTCGCCTGCTTCGAAGATTTCTTGCCCGGAAGGATCATGTTGGGTTTGAGCACGATCTGCTCGGGTGGCACACGCTGGGCGTAGAGTGCTCCGAACGTCCTGCACAGCGTTCGCTCAGTCACTTCGTAGCAACGCTGAAGGTCGTGGCCTCCGTCCATCAGCACCTCCGGCTCGACGATCGGCACGATACCGCCCTCGAGACACAGCGCTGCGTAACGGGCCAGGGCGTGCGCGTTCGCCTCGAGGCAGTAGTCGGACGGAATCGCTTCGGCGATGTCGATCACCGCGCGCCACTTGGCGAACTTTGCTCCGAGCCCGGCATATTCAGCGACGCGGTCGCGAAGACCGTCGAGGCCCTCGGTGATTTTTTCCCCCGCGGCTCCTGCGAGGTCCTTGGCGCCCTTGTCGACCTTGATTCCGGGAAGGATCCCGCGTTCTGCGAGGAGCTTCGGAAAGGGTGTGCCGTCGTCGGTACTCTGGCGCAGCGTTTCGTCGAAGAGGATGACACCGCTGATGTGCTGCTCTGCTCCAGCTGCCGCGAAGAGCATCTGGCGGTAGGCACGCCGGTTGTCCTCCGTGGACTCGACCTGGATCGAGTCGAAGCGCTTCTTGATGGTCGGAGAGCTTTCGTCGGCTGCCAGGATTCCCTTGCCGGGGGCGACAATGGCGCGAGCGATGGACTCGAGTTCGGACATTTGGGGCTCCATTGGGGTTGAAGGTCCGTCGAAAATCGAGGGCATACCTTATAGCATCTGGGGAGCCGGCAGCCGGGTGCGCCGTCCTGTGTGTTAGCGTGCCCCGGTGCAGCGGGTGACGCTCGTGGTCTGGTCCGACTACCTGTGTCCCTGGTGCTACAACGCTTCGGTGAGGCTGCACCGGGTCGAGCAGGAGTTCGCCCCGCAGCTTCGGGTGGAGTGGCGCAGCTATCTGCTTCGTCCCAACCCCGGCCATACGCGTGATGCCGCGCGTTTTCGCGCCTATACGCGTTCCTGGCGCCGGCCGGCAGCCGAGCCCGATGGGGGCACTTTCAGCGAATGGAGCGGCGATGCGCCGCCGCCGTCTCACAGCGTTCCGGCGCACCGGGTCGCGAAGGCGGCGGCGCAGGTCTCGGATGGGGCCTTTCGGCGCATGCACGACCGCCTGCTACGGGCGTACTTCTCGGAGAATCGCGATATCTCGGATGACGTTACGTTGCGTGGGCTGTGGCTCGAAGTCGGCCTGTCGCCAGCGGATTTCGAGCGTCGGGAAGAGCCGTTGATACTCGAGCACATCCTCGGCGAACATGCCGCGGCGCTCGAAGCGGGCGCGACCGGAGTTCCGGCGGTTCAGCTCGTGGGAAACGATGCGGTCATCGTGGGCGCCCAGCCGCTCGAACTCTACCGGCGCTGGATCACGCGCAGTCTGGAGCGGGGAACCTGAGCTGGTGCGGCAGAGAGGATTCGAACCTCCACGGGGTTGCCCCCGCCAGCCCCTCAAGCTGGTGCGTCTACCAATTCCGCCACTGCCGCACTGGAACTCGCGGAGCATAGCGTCCGGCGGACCGCCCTCAATCTCCTTGGGTCCCGGGCGCTGCGGCTTCGGGGAGCGCCGGCAGGCCGCCGACCTCTTCAGCGGGTGCCACCGGCTCTGCGGCCGCGGGTGCCACCGGCTCTGCGGCCGCGGGTGCCACCGGCTCTGCGGCTGCGGCGCTTTCGGCCGGCGCCTTCCCGACCTCTTCGAAGAGCGGCTTTTCCGGCGCGGTTCCGGGCGCCGTCTCGGTCTCGATCGGTTCGTTGAACAGACGGTCCGAGGAATCGGCCGTGTAGCTGTACGAGAGACCGAGACTCGTCAGCATGAACACGACCGCTGCGCCGGTCGTGAGCCGTGTGAGGAAGTTGCCGGCGCCGCGGCTACCGAAGACCGTGGTGCTGCCGCCGCCGCCGAAGACGGCGCCCATCTCCGCGCCCTTGCCGCGTTGGAGCAGCACGACTGCGATCAGGAAGATGGACACGGTGACGTGGAGGGCAATAAGAAACGTGGTCATGAGGCTCCTCCGAGGGGCTGGAAACACACGATACGGGAAAACGTGGCGGGCTGGAGGCTGGCGCCGCCTACCAGCGCGCCATCGATATCGGGTTGTGCCATCAGCGAGTCTACGTTGTCGGGTTTGACCGAACCACCGTATTGGATGCGCACCTGTTCGCCACCGGTACCGAATCGCTCGACGAGCTGGCCGCGTACGAAGCCGTGCACCTCCTGCGCGATTTCCGGAGTGGCGGTGGCGCCGGTACCGATGGCCCACACCGGCTCGTAGGCGACCACGATCTCCGCAGCGCGGTCGGTGGGCACCTCGGCGAGGCTTCCGCTCAGCTGGCGGGCCACGACGTCGAGGGTATTCCCGGCTTCGCGCTCCTCGAGGCTTTCTCCGACACAGACGATCGGGTGGATATCCCGGGCGAGGAGTGCGCCGGCTTTCGAGGCAACGAAGGCATCGCTCTCGCCGTAGAGGGCGCGTCGCTCGGAGTGGCCCACGATCGCGTAGGTGCAACCGAGGTCGGCGAGCATATGGGGCGCGACCTCGCCCGTGAACGCCCCCTTTTCTTCGGGGTTCACGTTCTGGGCGGCCAGCGCCACCCCTGAGCCGCGCAGGGCCTCGGCCACCCGGTCGAGGGCGGTAAAGGGAGGCGCGATCACCACGTCGACGGCACGGCTTCCCGCGATCAGCGGTAGCAGTCCCTCGACGAACTCCGCCGCTTCGGCGCGCGTCTTCTGCATCTTCCAATTGGCGGCGAGAATGGGCCGGCGCATGATCAGGTCTCCAGCACGGCGACACCGGGCAGCTCGATGCCCTGCACGTATTCGAGTGAGGCGCCCCCGCCGGTCGATAGGTGGGTGATGCGTTCCGCTAGTCCGAGGGATTGGATCGCAGCCAGGGAGTCGCCGCCGCCGACCACGCTGGCGGCCTGGCTGCCGGCGACGCCTTCGGCGACGGTGCGTGTGCCGGTTGCAAAGGACTCGATCTCGAAGACACCCATGGGACCGTTCCAGAAGACGGTGCGCGCGGAGGCCGCCTCGCCCGCATAGGCGCGCGCTGTGGCCGGGCCGATGTCGACACCGAGCCAGCCGTCGGGAATCGATTCGACCACGCGGCTCGGTGCGCCCGCCTCCACCCGCTCGGCTATGACGTGGTCGGTCGGGAGCAGGATTCGCGGGCCGCCGGACCCGGCTGTCTCCATCACGCGACGCGCGTCGTCCATCCGCTCGTCCTCCACCAGGGACTTGCCCGTGGGCTCTCCCAGAGCTGCGAGGAATGTGTACGCCATGGCGCCCCCAATCGCGATCACTTCCGCGTGGGAGCTGAGCGCCTCGAGGACGCCGAGTTTGCTCGAGACCTTGGCCCCGCCCAGGATCGCGAGGAGTGGCCGCTGGGGTTCTCGGACCACCTGCAGGTGCCGCAGTTCGGACGCGAGCAGGTCGCCGGCGACCGCATGCGAGAAATAGGGCACGATGCCGGTGGTGGAGGCGTGGGCGCGGTGTGCGGTGCCAAAGGCGTCGTTGACGTAGGCGTCGGCGAGGGCGGCGAGGGCGCGGGCAAAGTCCCGGTCGTTCTCCTCTTCGCCGGCGTGGAAGCGGAGGTTTTCGAGCAGCAAGATCTGTCCGGCACCGAGCCTGTCGACCGCTGCGCGCGCGGATTTCCCGACGCAGTCCTCGGAGAACGACACCCCGGTGGCGAGCAGCTGCGCCAGCCGCGGCGCCACCGGCCGCAACGACCACTCGGGGCGCCGCTCGCCCCCCGGGCGCCCGAGATGCGAGACGATCACCACGCGGGCGCCGGCCCGGAGGAGCTTTTTCAACGTGGGCAGACACGCGCGGATGCGCGTGTCGTCGCCGATGGTTCCGCGGTGCAGGGGGACGTTCAGGTCCGCTCGGACGAGGACCCTCGTGCCGCGGAGATCTGCGGAGAGGAGGCCGTCCAGTCCGGGGACGGCCACTACCGGCCCATCTGGAGCGCCAGATCCACCACGCGGTTCGAATAACCCCACTCGTTGTCGTACCAGGCGAGGATCTTGACGAAGTCGCCATCCATCGACTTGGTCTGGGCGGAGTCCAGGATCGACGAGTGGGGATTGCCCAGGAAGTCGATCGAAACCAGAGGTTCGTCGCAGTACTCTAGAATTCCCTTGAGCGGACCGGCGGCCGCCGCCTTCATCGCCGCGTTGATTTCCTCCGCGCTGGTCTTCTTGCGCAGTTTCACGGCCAGGTCGACGACCGAAACGTCGGCAGTGGGCACGCGCATGGCGAAGCCGTCGAGCTTGCCCTTTAGATCCGGCATCACCAAGCCGATTGCTCGTGCCGCGCCGGTGCTGGTGGGGATCATCGAAACGCCGGCCGCACGGGCGCGGCGCAGATCGCCATGAGGGAAATCCAGAGTGACCTGGTCGTTCGTATAGGCGTGGATGGTCGTCATCCAGCCGCTGTCGATGCCCCAATTGTCGTGCAGCACTTTCGCGGGCGGCGCGAGGCAGTTCGTCGTGCATGAGGCGTTCGAGACGATTCTGTGCTGGCTCGGGTCGTACTGATCGCCGTTGACGCCCAGTACGATCGTGATGTCGGGGTCCTTGGCCGGCGCGCTGATGATTACGCGCTCCGCGCCCGCTTCGAGGTGTTTGCTCGCGCCGGCCCGGTTGGCGAAGTGACCCGTCGACTCGATCACGAGCTTCGCGCCGAGTTCGCCCCACGGCAGCTTGGCCGGATCGCGCTCGGCGCTGATGGGGATGCGCTTGCCGTCGACTACGATGGCGTCGTCCGCGGCCTCCACCTTCCCCGGGAAGCGTCCGTGAATGGAGTCCCACTTGAGAAGGTGGGCCAGCGTCGTCGCATCCGTGAGGTCGTTGATGCCGACGATGTCGAGATTCTTGCCGCGGGCCGCGCGGAACAACAGGCGTCCGATGCGGCCAAATCCGTTGATTCCCACCGGGGTGGACATCTGTGTCTCCTTCGCATTCGAAACGGGAAGGCGGGCAGGGTACCGAGGGGGCTGGCGCCCCGCCATCCATGGGCCTCCGGACCTCGCTACCCTGCTTCCATGCGAGGGGGCCGGTGGGGTGTACTGGTACTCGTGGGGGCAGGCCTTGCCCTGACGATCGCGGGGATCGAGCGGGGGCGCACCCGCTTGGCCGAGCGCGGCGCGTTTCCCCAGCACGCGGGCGGGCTCTCCGTTACGGGGATCGCCGAGCCCGTCGAGCTGGTGCGAGATGCGCACGGGGTTCCGCACGTCCTGGCCGCGAGTGAGATGGACGCCTGGTTTGGCCTCGGCTTCGCGCACGCGCAGGATCGACTCGCGCAGATGCTCTGGTTGGTGCGTCTGGCCCGGGGCACCACGGCCGAGGTGGTGGGGCCGTCCGGGCTCGAGGCGGATCGACTCGCGCGAACGCTCGGCCTGGGTCGAATCGCGGATGCCGAGTGGGAGCAACTCGGGGCCCGGACGCGCGGCGTGCTCGAGGCCTACGCCGCGGGGGTGAATGCACGGCTCGAGCGGCTGGGGTCGGGCGGCGTGGAGCCGCCCGTAACGGCTGCGCAGGTCGAGCTCCCGCTCGATGCCTGGCGGCCTGCCGACAGCCTGGCGGTGTTGAAGCTCCACGCCTGGGGGCTCTCGGGCAGCATCGACACCAGCCTCGTACTGCACGACCTTCTCAAGCGGCTCGGCGGCGTCGAGGCCCGTCCCTTCTTTCCGCGGAGTCGCTTGGGCGAGCCGTTGCCCCCTGGCGACCGGCCGCCGCTGACCGCCGGACCCGCCGCGCCGCCCTGGACGGATTCGCTGCGCCGCGCTGTCGGATTGGCGGGGGCGTCGGCCGGCAGCACCGCGTGGGTGGTGGGTGGCGCGCACACCGCGAGTGGCCTTCCGGTGCTCGGAGCGGATGTGCACCTCGAGCCGACGGTTCCGTTGCTTCTCCACGTGGCTCACGTTCGGGGCGGATCCGTCGACGTGGCCGGAGCGATGATTCCGGGCATTCCCATCGTGTGGACGGGACACAACGGGAGGGTCGCCTGGGGCTCGACCCACGCTCGTGCGGCGGTGACCGATCTCTATAGCGAGCGGCTCGCCGAGCAGGAGGGCGAGCCCCGCGATCATTACCACACGGGCCGCCGGTGGCGACCTCTCGAAGTTCGCGTTGAGACGATCGAGGTCCGCGGTGCCGAGCCCGAGCGGCTGAGCGTGCGCAGCACCCGGCACGGGCCAATCCTCGACCGGTCTGCTGGCGGCACCGAGCAGTTTGCCGTGGCGTGGGTGGGTGCCGGTGCGCGGGGCGGGGCGACGCTGGCCGCGCTCCTGGCGGCGGCACGGGCGCCGGACTCAGGGCATTTCCGCGCTGCGCTCGCCGGCGTGTCGACACCCGCTCTGGCCGTCGTCTTTGCGGACGTCGCGGGTGCGGGCGGACTCCAGGTGGCCGGTTGGATCCCGCAGCGTCCCCTCGCGAGCGAACTGGTTCCGGTGCCCGGCCGTGCGCCGTGGTACGACTGGGAGGGACCCATCCCGTTTGAAAAGCTGCCGCGGGCGACCCTGGGCGAGGGCGTTCCGTTCGTGGTGGCCGCCGACAATCGTCTGCGGACGCGGGGGGCCCGCCGCGGCGAGTGGTTCTGGCGGCCGGGCGTGCGCGCGGCACGCCTGGAGGCCCTGCTGGGTGCCGCGCTGGCCGACGCCGCCTTCGACCTGGCCGACGCCGAGGTCGTGCAGGCCGACGTGGCAGAGCCCCGCGGCCGGGTGCTGGTGGACGTCGCGCTGGCGCTGGCCGATTTCGAGGAGCTCGGCAGCGAGGCCCGCGAGGTGATGGGGCTGCTGCGCGGCTGGGACGGGGAAGCGGGAGCGGAGAGTGTCGGGGCCGCCGCCTACCACGCCTTCATCGAAGCTCTGGCCGGTGCGCTCTTCGCCGAGCGTCTCGGCGAGGATCTCTTCCGCCGTTGGCTCGCGGTGCCGTATGCCGACCCGGCGGGAGTGGTGTACGCCGTGGTGCTCGGAGCCGGCGACAGCGACGCGTGGAGCGACCGGGACACGGTGTCCGCCGCGGTCGCCGTCGCCTTGCGGGACGCTTGGCTCGAGCTCGCCTCGCGGCTCGGCGCGAGCCGTCGGAAGTGGGTGTGGGGTCGGCTCCACCAACTGAGCTTTCGCCCGTTCATTCCCGCTCCGGGCGCCTCGCCGCTCGGGCCGCTCGCGGCAGGCGGGAGCGGGGACACCGTTGCAACTGCCGAGTACGCACCGGACGCTCCCTTCGACGTGCGCATTGCGTCGCTCTTTCGCCTGGTGGCCGACGTCGGCTCGCTGGAGGAGGTGCGCGTATTGCTCGCACCTGGCCCGAGCGAGCATCTGGGCCACCCGGATTTCGGCGCGGGACTCGATGGCTGGCGGCTCGGCCGGGGCGCGTCGCTCGGCCTCGAGCCAGCGGTCCGCACCCGGTTGGTGCTAGAGCCCCGATCGTGAGCCGCTGCATTCTCTTCGCCGAGGTGCCTTGTTTCTACGCCAGCGTCGAACGGGGCCAGGATCCGGCCCTGGCGGAGCGTCCCGTGATCGTCGGCGGCGATCCCCGCAAGCACGGCGTGGTGCTGGCGGCTTCGACCGACGCAGCGGGTGCGGGCGTCGAACTCGAGATGCCGGTCGTCGATGCGCTGCGCCTATGTCCCCAGGCCCGCGCGGTGCGCACCGACATGCCGCTTTACCGCGAGGTCTCGCGTCGCCTCTTCACGTGTCTGCGCCGCGGCTTTGAGCGCATAGAGCCGTTCGGAATGGCCGGTGGGTACGTCGACGTGAGCGGAGCCACGGACGCCTCCTCGCTCGCCGAGAACCTGCGCTTGCGCGTGCGTACGGAGCTCGACCTGCCGATGCGGGTGGGGATCGCGTCGGGGAAGTTTCTGGCGCGACTGGCCGCCGGAGAGGTCGGCGAGGAGGGGGTGCGGTGCATCGATCCGGGGACTGAGGGCGACTTCCTGCGCCCTCTCCCCGCAACGCGGATCGATGGGGTGGGTCCCAAGACGGCTGCGACCCTGGTGCAGCACGCCGCTCACACGATCGGCGACGTCGTGAACCTGGGGGTCGACCGGCTCGAGGAGATCTTCGGCAGCCATGGGCGGCGCATCTTCGCGTTGGCGAGTGGCCGCGATGACGCGCCGGTTCGCGCCAGCCGTCACCCGCAGAGCCTGAGTCGCGAGGTCACGATCGGCGGCGAGGGCACTGACCGCAGCGTGCTCGGTGAGCACCTGCTCGATCTCGCGCGCCATCTCGAAGGAGAACTCTCGCGCCAGGGGCTGGCGGCTGAGCGCGCGGTCCTGAAGGTCCGCTACATCGACCAGGCTACGCAGACCCGCAGCCAGGTGCTGAGCCGTGCCGTGCGCTCGGCTCCCGGCATCCACGAGGTGGCGCTCCGGCTGCTCGAGCGCGCCCAGGTGGGCTCGCGGCCGATCCGCGGGCTGGGGCTCCAGCTGGGCAAGCTCTCCGCTGAGGCCGAGTCGGACCGGCAGCTGGAGCTGTTTCCCGGCGGCCGCTGAGCGGATTCCCCCCCGGCGGCCCTCAGGCAGATTCGCCCGCGGCCCTCAGGCAGATTCCGCCGCTGCCCTCAAGCGGGTTTGGCGCCCGGCCGAAATACAGGTCTCAGGCGAGGCCCGGTCGATGCAGGACGATCGTCGCAAGTACAGCCGAATCGGGACCGACCAGGTGATCTCGTTCGCTCCGGTCGAGTCGAGGCACCAACTCGGCGTGAGCCGGAACGTCTCCGCGGGTGGAATCCGTTTCGAGGCGGTGGGCTGCGAGATCGACCCGGACCAGGTGCTGCGGGTCACTTTCAACGTCTACGACCAGACGGTTGTCGCTGTGGGCCGGGTGGTCTGGGCCACCGAGGTGGACGCGATCACCACCGACGTCGGTATCGAATTCATCGAGATCGATCCCTCCGCCCTCCGCCTTCTCGACGAGTCCATGGACGCCGCGCTGGCCTGAGTTGACACCCCCACCGAGCGGTGCCAGCCTGCCGCCGCATGGCAGACTTTCACCAGGGTGGGGTCATTCCCACACTCCACCGGCTCGGCCCTCCTGACGTCGAGCGGCTCGAACGGCAGCTGCTTGATTACGGGCATTCGCGGCCGATTGCGCTGGTGTTGCCCTGTCTCCTCACCGAGCTGCAGGGCGATGGGCTCAAGGGCATCGTGGATGTCCTGCGCGGTGTCTCCTATCTGCAGCAGATCGTGGTCAGCATCTCGGGCTCCCGGGAGCGCTACGCCTACGAGGAGATGCGCCAGTTCTGGGACGGGGTCGTGACGCGGGACGGGCGTCCGGCCACTCTGCTCTGGAACAGCGGTTCGCGGTTGGATGCTCTCTACCACCGGCTGGCGGAAGAGGGGCTGGATCCGGGCGGAGATGGCAAGGGGCGCAGTACCTGGATGGCCTACGGCTACGTGCTCGCGACCGGAATATCACGGGTCATCGCGGTGCACGATTGCGACATCCGTACCTACAGCGGCGAGTTGCTGGCGCGGCTCTGCTACCCGACCGGCAACCCAAACCTCCAGTACGAGTTTGCCAAGGGCTACTACGCACGCGCCACCGACCGGCTCCACGGCCGCGTGACCCGGCTATTCGTTACGCCGCTGCTCCGCGCCATGAAGGCCGTGCTCGGCTCTGTGCCGCTCCTCGATTTCCTGGACTCGTTCCGCTACCCGCTGGCCGGCGAGTGCTCCATGACGACGGATCAGGCGCGGATGAACCGGATCCCGAGCGACTGGGGCCTCGAGGTGGGAATGCTGAGCGAGGTCTACCGGAATTGCTCCCTGAAACGGATCTGCCAGGTCGAACTCGCGGCGAACTACGACCACAAGCACCAGGATCTCTCGGAGGCCGATGCCTCCAAAGGGCTCCACCGCATGGTCACCGACATCGCCTCGTCGCTGATCCGCAACCTCGCGAGCTACGGCGTCGAGTTCGACGCGGGCTTCCTGAACACGCTGACCGCCGCCTACGTGCGCACAGCGCAGGACGCGATCGCCTCCTACAGCGATGACGCGCTGCTCAACGGGCTGGCCTTCGACCGCCACGAGGAGGAGGTCGCGGTCGAGACCTTTACCCGCGCGCTGCGCCGCGCCGGGCTCGGCTTCGTGAGCGACCCGCTCGGGAACCCGCAGATCCCGAATTGGAACCGCGTGACCTCCGCGTTGCCCGACTTTCTCGATGAGTTGCACGAGGCCGTGGACGGGGACGCTGCAGGGTTTTCCTGACGCGGCGATGAGCTGGCGATTCCACTCGTCGCCCTGGACGCCGAGTGCCCGCAGGCCCAACAAGCCTGCCGCCAGTCGTTCTCGGTCCCGGTCCACCCGATCTGCACGCTGGACGAGACGCGCGAGGGCGTCCGTGTGATCCGCCGGACGCGCGAGGGCGTCCGGGCCTGAGATCTAGCGGCTGGCCGGTGGTGCCGGCTCCAGCGCGGCATCGAGCACGTCCTGCACCCGGTCGACGAAAAGCACGTCGATCTTTTCGAGCACCTCGGGCGGGATCTCGGCGAGATCCTTCTCGTTGCGCCGGGGCAGCAGGACCGTTTGCACGCCGGCCCGCGCGGCCGCCAACAGCTTGCCCTTGATGCCGCCGACCGGGAGCACCTTGCCCCGGAGCGAGATCTCTCCGGTCATCGCGACGCTGCCCCGCGCGCGTCGATCGGACAGGGCGGAGACCATCGCAGTCACGATCGAAACTCCGGCCGAGGGGCCGTCCTTGGCCACGGCGCCGGCTGGGACGTGGAGATGGATCTCTGCAGGCGCCAGAGCCTCGTCCAGGCCCAGGCTCCCGGAATTGCTTCGCACCCACGACAGGGCCGTCTCGGCGCTCTCCTGCATCACGTCTCCGAGCTGTCCGGTGATCCGGAGCCGGATGCCCTTGCCGCCGCGGAGGACCCGCGTTTCGATGAAGAGGATGTCGCCGCCGGCGCCCGTCTGGGCGAGGCCCACCGCGACGCCCGGCTGCGTGGTGCGCTCGGTGGTCTCGGGCAGGTGGGGCGGGGCGCCGAGCGCTTTGCCGACGAATGTCTCGTCTACCTCGATCCGCTCAGTCTCTCCCGCTGCGACCTGGCTGGCGCACTTGCGCATCAGCGCGGCCAGCTGGCGGTCGAGATTGCGGACTCCGGCTTCGCGGGTGTATTCGAGCACCACGCGGTCAATCGCGGCGTCAGTGACCCCAACCTGCTCCGCGGTAAGGCCGTGGGCATCGAGCTGCTGGGGCACGAGGTGCCGGCGGGCGATCACCCGCTTGTCGTTTTCCGTGTAGCCGGGGAGTTCGATCACCTCCATTCGGTCGAGCAGTGCGGGCGGAATCGTCGCCAGGGTGTTGGCCGTCGCGATGAAGAGCACTGCCGAGAGGTCGAAGGGCACCTCGATGTAGTGGTCGCTGAACGCGTGGTTCTGCTCGGGGTCGAGAACCTCGAGCAGCGCCGAGGACGGGTCGCCCCGGAAGTCAGCGCCGAGCTTGTCGACCTCGTCCAGCAGGAAGATCGGATTGCGCGACCCGGCCCTGCGCAGGCTCTGGTGGATGCGGCCGGGCATCGCGCCCACGTAAGTCCGGCGGTGGCCGCGCACCTCGGCCTCGTCCCGCACGCCGCCCAGCGATGCCCGGGCGAACTTGCGCCCCATGGCGCGGGCGATGGAGCGACCGAGCGATGTCTTGCCGACACCAGGCGGTCCCACGAAGCACAGGATCGGGCTCTTCGCCTCGGGCGCGAGTTTGCGCACGGCGAGGAACTCGAGGATGCGATCCTTCACCTTGTCCAGATCGTGGTGGTCGGCGTCCAGCACGGCCCGCGCATCGCGAAGGTCGAGCTTGTCCTCGGTCATCGCGGACCAGGGCAGGTCGGCCATCCACTCGACATAGGTGCGGATCAGGTGGCGGTCGGGCGCGTGCTGGGGCAGAGCGGAGAGGCGCTGCAGCTCGCGGTCGGTCTGGGCCTGGGCCTCCTCGGGCAAGCCCGCCGCCTCGATCCGCTCGCGAAGCTCCTCCACCTCGCGAATGCCCGAGTCCTCTCCGAGTTCCGTCTCGATGTCGCGCATGCGCCAGCGCAGGAGCCGTTTGCGGCGCTCCGGGTCCATCTCCTCGTCGTCCGCCTTGCCGGCCAGGGTTCGCTGGGTCTCCGCGATGGTGACCTCGCGCCCGAGGTGCCGCCCGATGCTCTCGAGTCGGGTGCTCGGATCCGTGTCCTCGAGCAGCGCGATCTTCTCCTCGGGCGCCAGCGGCAGGGTCGAGCCCACCACGTCCGCCAGCAGGCCGGGGGTGGGGATGCCGGAGACGAAGGTCTTCCACTCGTCGGGATAATCCTCGTGCAGGTCGATCACCTCGTGGGCCAGGGCGACGACGTGACGCCAGCTCTCCTCGAGGTCCGCGCTCTCGGTCTCGAGGTCCTGGAGCGGGTTCACATCGGACAGCATCGCGCCGTCGTCGGAAAACTCGACCGTGTCGGTGAGTCCGGTGCGGACGATTCCCACGACGATGGCCTGCTTCCCGTCGCGCCGGGCGTCGATCACGCGCAGTACGCGGACGACACAGGCCACCGGGAAGAGATCGGCGCGCTGGGGTTCCTCGGTGCCCGGGTCGCGCTGGGTCGCCACGATCAGGAAGCCGCCCGGACCGGCCCGCTCCAGCGCAGCCAGCGAGCCTGGCCTGCCGATGGCCAGCGGCACCGTGACGCCGGGAAAGACCACGACGTCGCGCACGGGCAGCACCGGCAACACCCCGGGGATGCTCAGTTGCTCCTGCCCGATCGCGAACTGGGTTTCGTCCTGCGTCCCGTTTCCGTCCTGGCTCAAGGGTCCCCTCCGGCTCGAGATGAAAGCTAAGCCCCACCGGGATCGGGTCAAGCGGGGGCTGGCAGCGTCGATTGACGCCACAACGGCGGACGCATAGGCTCCGCCAGACTCTCGCCCGGGTGGCGGAATTGGTAGACGCGCCAGGTTCAGGACCTGGTTCTCGCAAGGGAGTGCTGGTTCGACTCCAGTCCCGGGCACCAGCGGCTCCTTCTCTTCGTGGGAGATCGGAGATCTCTCTCGAATCAGTAGCTTGAGACCTCACCTTCAAGTGCTTTCTAGAGGGCTGCGAGGAGTTGCTCCAGGTCCCGGGTGTCGTTGTAGAAATGGGGTGAGGCGCGGACGCCGCCGCGGCGTACGGCGCCGAAGACCCCGGCCTGTCGCAGGCGCCCGGCGGTGCGGTTCGGGTCCTCGTCGGCCCATCGAAACGACACGATCCCCGAGGTCTCCCCGGAGCCCCGCGGCGAGAGCAACGTGGCTCCGCGTGACTCGAGTTCTCCGGAGAGTTGCTCGGTCAGTTCGAGCACGCGCTCGGCGATGGCCCCGACGCCGAGTTCGAGGATGAGGTCGATCGCCGCACCCAGGGCGAAGATGCCCGCCGTATTCGGCGTGCCTTCCTCGAAGCGGCCGGCACCCGGCTGGAGGTCGAGGTGGTAGCGGTCGTAGTCCGTGTTGTCCGTGACACTGCGCCAGCCGACGATGCGGGGTCGGATGCGGTCGAGGACCGGAAGCGCGCAGTAGAAGATTCCGCAGCCCTCGACCGAGAGCAGCCATTTGTGTCCGTCCGCCGCCAGGAAGTCGATGTTGCACTCGGCGACGTCGAGGGGTAGGCATCCGAGGCTCTGGATCGCGTCCACGCAAAACAGAACGCCCCGGTCCCGGCAGAGCCGGCCCAGCGCGGCCAGGTCGTGGCGGTAGCCGCTCCCGTACTCGACTGAAGAAAGCGCGAGCAGGCGCGTCCGCGGATTCTCGAGCGCCCGGTCGACCGCCTCGAGGGGCAGCCGTCCGTTCCGCCCGGGAAGCAGCACTGTTTCGACTCCACGATCGCGGAGCCACCACCACGGGTAGACATTCGACGGATACTCGAGGTCGCAGCTGACGATCTGGTCGCCCGGCTGCCAGTCGAGGCCCGCCGCGACGATCCCGAGCCCCTCGGTGGTGTTCTTGACGAAGGCGATCGCCTCGGGATCGGCCCCGACCAGTTGCGCGGCACGCCGGCGCACCCGCTCGATTTCCGCGTCGTAAACGTCTCCGTAGTGGAATGCGCCTCGGCGCGTGGCTTCGTTCGAGTAACGCTGCAACGCAGCTTCGACGCGGGTCGAAATGGGTGCCACGCCGGCGTGGTTCAGGTACGCGAACTCCCGGGTCACGGGGAACCAGCTGCGCGTATTCTCCCAGTTCACCGCCGGTCTCCGCTGCGGCCAATTCCCCGGGTCGGCCGCGATTGCGCGACGTGCCGCCCCGGGAACGGGGCGCGTCGCGGAGCGCAGCGTAGCAGCTCGCTCGTTTTGCCGAGGGTTCTCTATCCTCGCTCCATGCGCCTCTCGCTTCGGGTCCAGTACGCGATCTGCGCCGTCTTCGATCTGGCGTACAACGGGGTGGGCGAGCCCATGCAGGTGCGCGCCATCAGCGCGCGGCAGGCAATTCCGGCGCGCTACCTGGAGCAGATCTTCCGGCTCCTGCGCCGCGCCGCGCTGGTCGACGGCAAGCGTGGGCCGGGCGGCGGCTACACGCTTGCGCGTGCCCCGGCTGTGATCACGCTGCGCGATGTGGTCGAGGCCGTCGAGGGTCCTCTCGACGTCTCTTGCGAGATGGCGCCGGCGGCCGACAGGGATTGCTCCCTGAGGCCTGACTTCCTCTGGCGCGAACTCGGCGAGCGCCTCGGCGCAACCCTCGCCGCCACGACCCTCGAGGAACTCTGCCGCGAGGCGGCCCGCGTCGACATCGAGCGCGCCCATCCAGACGCGCCGATGTACTTCATCTGACGCGTGCCAGGGCGAGGGCTTCCTCCGCCACGGCACGGCTGGTGGCGCCGCCCTCGAGTTGTTCTCGCACCCGGCGGGTTGCCTCGCGCAGGGCGGCCAGCTCATCGGGGTCATCGAGGATTCGCAGGGCTTCGGCGGCGAGTTCGGCGGCGCGGGCGCGGTGTTGGATGCGTTCCGGGAAAACGGCCTTCGGACCGCCGAGCACGATGTTCGGGAGGCCGATTCGATCGGTCTCCACCAGGAGCTTCGCGACGATCGCGTTGAGCCAGTTGCCCCGATAGAAGATCAGCATGGGAAGTCCGGCAAGCGCTGCCTCGAGGGTCAGCGTGCCGGAGCACAGGATCCCGAAGTCGGCCGCACCCAGGAGGTCGTGGGTGTCGCCGCGGACACAGATGACTCGGACACCGGTGCGTTCGGCTTCACCCCGCACCTGTGCGGCGTCGAGGTGGGGGGCCAGGGGCAGGACGAACTGGACCTCGGGTCGGACCTCCGCGATGCGCGCCGCCGCCCCCAGCAGAGCGGATCCGTTGTGGTGCCACTCGCTGCGGCGTGAACCCGGCGCCAGCACGACGGTTGTGCGCCCGGCGTCCAGGCCGAAGTGGCGGCGTGCCGCCGCACGGCTTTCGAAGCGCGGCGCGAGATCTTCGAGGAGGGGGTGGCCGTGGAAGGCAACGGGCACGCCGGCGCGCTCGTAGTAGGCCGTCTCGAAGGGGAAAGCCACGACCATCTTGGAGATCCGGTCGGCGAGCTTGCGAATGCGTCCGCTCCTCCACGCCCAGAACTGCGGGCTGATGAAGAAGAGCACGGGCACACCCCGGGCACGCGCTTGCTGAGCCAACATGAAGTTGAAATCCGGCAAGTCGATGCAGACGAGTACGTCGGGTCGGCGCTCGCGCAGGAGCCGCAGGACCTGTCGGTAAAGGCGCACCAGCGTGGGAAGGCGTGTCAGCACGGCCGTGAAGCCCACGACCTCGAGCTCCGACGCAACACCCTCACAGGCGAGTCCGGCGCGTGTCAGCTTCTCGCCGCCGATGCCGAAGGCCTCGATCTGCGGCCGTGAGGCCCGCAATGCGGTGAGCACCCGGGCCCCGTAGCGGTCGGCGCTCGCCTCGCCTGCCACCATGAGAACGCGCAGCGGTCCTTCAGGCCGCGGGACGACCGCCGCTCGCGGCGGACTGGCGAGTCCGTGAAAGCACTCGAAGAGGCGCAGGAATCCGACGGCGACGCCGCTTCCGAGCAGCGCTCCGACAGCGACGTCCAGTGGATAGTGAGCGCCGCAAGCGACGCGCGTCAGGCCGATGAAGCCCGCCGGTAGCAGCCAGAGCCAGCGCCCGCGTCCGCTGAAGGCGTAGATCAGGCCAGCGGCGACGGCGAAAGCTCCGGTCGTATGGCCCGAGGGAAAGGCTCGATAGCGGTGCGGGTTTCCGAGGACTGTGAGCGTTGGCGAGATTGCAGCCAATTCCGGGTCGCCCACCCGGTACACTCGTATTCTCCGGCCACCGGGCATCCGGCCGGTCTCGAGAGGCTGGCGTGCCACAGCGAGTTCCGGGGAAGCAATCGGGCGCGGGCGCGCCGTCGCCTCCTTCAACCCTTGCGCCACGAGTCCAGCGGTCAAAGCGGCGAGACCGATGAGCAGCCAGTTCTTTGGAAATCGCCGCGGGTCGGCCAGACGCAGGCCTGCACCGAGCAGCAGTGCGAGCACCGCGCCGTGGCCCAGGTCCGTTCCGTAGCCGGCGATCATGTCCCACGCCGGTGAGTCCCAGCCGTTGATGCGCAGGAAGAGCGCCGCGTCGAGTTGCTGCCAGTCGGGCACGCCAAGCCCCCCGGCGCAGCTTCGCAGCCAGGCATGGAGGACGCCAATACACAGGCCCGCGCCGGGTAGTAAAACCCTTTGTACCAGGTACTTGTAGGGAGGGTCTCGAGCCGCTTCGAGGGGTTGAGCCCAGCGGTCGGCCGGAGGCGTTGGCTGTCGCGGGGCCGGAGTGACTCGCGTAGAATGCGCGGCTCGCAGGCGCCGCCGACCGGAAATCCCGGCGGTGTGGAATTTGGAGTCACGAGCGCGGGGGCCAGTAGCCGTGCGCCGACGCGCCGAAGTCGACGAATCGCGGCGGGCCGTGAGCCTTCCGGCGTCCGTCCTGAGTGAGCTATACGAGCACGCGCGGGTGACGGCGCCGGAGGAGTGTTGCGGTCTCGTCGTGGGGACCGATCGCCAGCCGTACCGTCGTGCGGTGCGTTGCCGGAACGTCATGACACTGATGCACAGCCGAGCACCCGAACAATGGCCCTGGGACAACCGGAGGGGCTTCTACATGGACCCGACCGATTACCAGCCGTGGGTGAAGGGCGAGTCGGCGGATGGCGAGCGTGTCACGGCCGTGTACCACTCGCACGTGGGCGCCGCCTGCTACTTGTCGAGCGTCGATCTCGATCTGGTCGACCTCTCACAGTTTCCGCACGCGGAGCAGATCGTGATCTCGGTCGGCGAAGAACAGCTCGCGGCGGGTATCTTTCACCGCGAGGGAATCGGGCACCCCTTCGTGGGCCACCCGGTGGTCGTCGCTGCGCCGTGAAGCGATCCGTCCTGTTTTTTTGGGTGGTGCTGCTCTCGGTCGGATGCGGGGGGCTGTCTCTGTCCGAGCTGCCGGAGCGCGCGATCGCGCTGCGCTGGTTCGACGCTGAAGCGCTGCGCGGTCGTGCGGATATGATCAGGCAGGAGTTCGGGGAGGCGCGGACGTCGCCGCAGGACATGCCGGATGTCGGCGACTTCAAACAATACCTGGGGCAGGTTTTCGGTGCCGGCGAGTCCTCGGACGGCAGCAGCATCGCGACGCGGGTCACGCGTCGCTATCCGGGGCGGCTGGTGTTCGGCGATGTCCGCAGCGGTGACGTCGCGGATCTGGCTCTCCAGCCGGGTGCGGTTCCCCGGGCTTGGTCGCCGGATGGAGAGCAGCTGATCTTCAGCCAGCTCGTGGCCGGTTTCCGCCAGCTTTTTGTACTTCGCCGCGAGAGCCGCGAGACCTTTCCGCTGACTCGTGGGCCGGCCGTACACTCCGACGGCTGCTTCGGCCCGGAGGGGCGTTTCATCCTCGTCGCGACCACCGTGAAGGGCGGCCTGCCCGAGTCGAGGCTTCTCATCACCGAGCCCGGCGGGAGGGGCGCAAAGGGCTATACGTCGGGGCCCTCCGATTACGCGCCGGCATGTGCGCCGGACGGCAGTGCAGTGGTCTGGGTGTCGGTGACCGACGACGGGCGCGACGTGATGATGAGCCGCACTCCGGCGCTCAACGGCGAGGTGCGTCGTCTGGGTCCGGGCCGAGATCCGGCGTTTTCACCGGATTCGGAGTGGATCGTCTACACCACACCGGTGGGGCGACGCTGGGACCTCCACAGAATTCGCGCCGACGGCAGCGGAAGGCGGTCGCTCGGCGGGAGTATCTTCGACGATGTCCAGCCGAGTTTCTCGCCCGATGGGCGCCTGGTCATCTATGTGTCCGACGACGGTCTCGAGCAGAGGATCCACGTGCGCCGCTTCGATGGGACGGGTGACCGGGTGCTCTTCACCGACGGCGGGGGAAGCGATCCGATATGGTAGGTAGTCGAGAGCAAGGGAGTGAGCAGGACATGGCTTTGAAGCATTCGGATCTGGTTCCCGTCCACGGCGGGCTCGATGCACCGGTGGACCGGGTCGTTCCGTTGAAGGAGCGCAAGCGCTTTCTGGCCGAGGCTGAGAAACTCGAGCGGATCCGGGTTTCCCGCGCCGACCTCTCTGCTGTCCACCGCTTCGCCGACGGCGCGCTGTCGCCGCTCGAAGGTCCGATGGACGGCGAGATGTGGAACCGGGTGCTCGATGAGCAGCGCATCCTGGTCGATGGCCGCTCCTATGCTTGGACGATTCCGATTTCTCTGCCCGCGACGGACGAGGAAGTCGCAGGGCTTACTCCGGGTGGTTCTGTTGCGGTAGTCGAGGAGGGCGGCGCAGCGGTGGCGATCGTCGACGAACTCGAGGTCTTCGACTGGGACAAAACCCACTACGTGAAAAGCGTCTACCGGACCGACCGTTTCGACCACCCCGGCGGGCGCGCGGTCGAGAGCGATCCGCGCACCAAGCTCGTGGGCGGGCGCATCCGCGCGCTGCCGCAGGTGCACCATGAAGCTTACGCTGAGCATATGCTGTCGCCGCGCATGGTCCGCGCGTTGATCCGAGAGCGTAAGTGGGACAGGGCGCTGGCCTTCCAGACCCGAAATCCGCTGCACCGAGCCCACGAGTACGCGTTGGTGGCGGGTGCCGAGCGCCTGACGGGTGCGGGGCATTTCACGGGTGTGGTGCTCAACCCATTGGTAGGAGAGCTGAAGGGTGACGACGTGCCTGCGGTCACGCGGATGCGTTGCTACCAGGTGCTCCGCGACCGGGGGCTTCTGGGGCAGGGTGACGTGGAAGACGACCTGTGGGGGAAAGCGGGCTACGACATCAACGACGTCTTCGAGTTGATCGGTCTCGACATCAAGATGTTCTACGGAGGCCCGAGCGAGGCGGTGATGCACGCGATCTACCGCCAGAACCACGGCTTCAGCGACCTTGTGATCGGGCGCAAGCACGCCGATGCGCCCTACGAGGACGGCTCGCCGATCTGGGGCGACTTCGACGCGCAGGAGATCTTCGGGGAACTCGCGGGCGATCTTCACCTCAGGCCCTGCAAGATTGGCTTCGCGGCCTTCTACGAGTCGCTCGGGCGTGTGGATCTGACCGAGAGCCACTCGGACGAGAAGCCGTATACGATCAGTGGAACCAAGGTGCGCGAGCAGTTGCGTGCCGGTGAGCGCCCGGACCCGCGCATCATGCGGCCCGAGACCGCCGACATCCTGATCGACGCTTTCCGCTCGTAAGCCAGCTGGCCGGGTGGACGCAAGACGGATGCGATGGCCGGGCCTTCGGATCGTGAGCCGGGTCCCTAGACCGTCCGGATGCGGGGCTCGGAGGCGTGCTCGAGGAGGGTCTCTGCGTCTTCGCCTCCCTCCGGATGCACGGCGTAACCCAGGGCGAGGGTGATGCGGATCGGATCGTTTAGGGCGTCGTCCTTCGAAATGGTCTCGGCGACGCTGCGCGCCAGGTCGGCGACGCGCTCGCCGGGGACCGGCCCCGGGTCGGGCATCAACACCGCGAACTCGGCATCGCCGCTGCGGCCCGCCACGTCGAAGTCACGCAGATGCGCGTGGAGGGAGTTGGCGACCCGCTGGACCACCGTCTTCGCAAAGTGAGCGCCGCGGGCGGCGACGATCTCGCCGTAGTTTTCGATCCGGCACACTGCGAGGGCGACGGTTCCGCTGCGCCCCTGGGCCCGGGCGACTTCCTCGCGCAGGCGCCGGTCCAGGTAGGCGCGGTTCGGGAGGCCGGTGGCTTCGTCGAAGCTCCGGAACTGTCGGGAGCGCCAGAGGAATTGGACGTTTGCGATGGCACGCTCGAGGTTCGAGACGAACATCGCAAACAGCTCCGAGTCGCCGCCCGTGAAGGCGCATGGGGTGAAGCCGGAACCCGGCATCTTGTCGTAGAGGGCGAGGGAGCCAATGACGGCGTCGTCCCGCTGGATCGGAACCGCCAGCGCCGAGTGCACGTCGGGGGAGAACATGGCGAGCTGCGGATCGCGTGCCAGTTCGTGTACGAGGAGCGGGGCACGGCGCTTGAGAACTGCTACCGAGATGCGCTTGTCCAGGCGAAAGAGCTGATCTTGGAAATGCCCGTCCGCTGAGCCGAAGTACGAGCGGATGGCGTAGCGTCCCGTCTCCTCGTCTCGCAGCCGAAGCACGGCGTGGTCGGCCTCCAGCACCATCGCGGCGGACGCGGTGCCTTGGCGAAGCACGCTGGTGGGGTCGGTCAGCGCCATGATCCGGATACCCGCTTCGTTGATGGCGGCGAGCTTCGTGGCCCGAGTATGAACCCGCTCTGTCTGCTGGTAGCTGGAGATCTCCTCGGCGATTGCGGCCGCGATTTCGAATAGGGCCTCCTCGAATTCGCGGGCGTCCGGCGCTCGTGCAGCGGTCTGCACGGTGAGCACACCGCTCAGCGCGTTGTCCGCCACCAGGGGCAGGGCGGCGTACACCCCGTCGTTCCCCGCCCGGAGGATGCTTGCTTCCCGCGTGCGCGCCACCTCACCGTCTATGCCCTGGCCGAAGGCGATGCGGACTTCCTCGCCTAAAGCCGGAGTTTCGAGTGAACTCGCCGCGAGTTGGATGTAGTCCTGATCGGGATCGTGCAGGTAAAGATTTACGATGCCCGAGCCGCTGCGCTCGCTCACGATTCGGCACAGGCGTGCCAGACGCTCAGGACGCGGAGCGTGACCGCTCAGTGCCGTGCGGACCGCTCTCACTACCGCGTAACGCGCTGCCTGGGTGCGCAGGGACTCGTGTTCCTGGGCTCGCGCAATGATCTGCGCGTCGAGTTGGGCCAGTTGTTCCGCGAACGTGAGGTCCGCTTCGCTGAACGCGTCGGTGCGCGTACGGTGGTGGAGGTTCAGCACCCCGAGGATCCGGCCGTCGTGGGCGAGGGGCACGCAGAGTGCGGATTCGATGTCGAGCCGCTCGCGGACGATGCGAAAGGTCAGTCGGTCGGCCTTGCCGGATAGGCGCAGCGACCGCGCCTCCTCGGCCACGCGTCCCGCGATGCCGTCGCCGATTGGGACACGGATCTTCGCCCAGAGTTCCGGCTCGATGCCGACGGCCACGCGCACCCGCAGCTCCTGCGCCGCCTCGTCGAGCAGCATGACAGAGCCACCCTCGGCACCGGTTACGCCGAGCGCGATCTCGAGCATGCGCCGGAACAGGGCTTTTGGATCGACCGTCAGGTTGTAGGACTCGACCACTTCCCGAAGGGCGCGAAGCAGCTCTGCCTTGCGGTCGCCGGCACCGTAACACCAGAGAAGTCGGGCCACGAGCGGGGTCACTACCTGAACACCGCGCTCGGGCACGGAGGGAAAGGCTTCGGAGAAGCCACCGGCTGCGTCGATCACGGCAAAGAGGGCGGGGTCATCGACGATCTCTCCGACGCTGACCGAAAGCGGTCGGCTCAACTTCTCGGCGAGTCTTGGAGGCAGCGCCGCGAGGCGTTCGTGCAGTCCGATCTGCTCGGGGTCGTGGAGACCGGAGATTTCCAGCGTGGGATTCGACAGCAGCAGGGGGACGAGTTGGAGGAGCTCCTCGGTGGCCCCGTAGATCGCGACGCGGCGGCGCATCAGCCAGTGGTCTCCTCCGCCGGGGCATCGAGCTGGATCGTGAGAACGAGGGTCGAGGTGCCGCCCTCGGCGTCCCCGAGCACTAGGGGCAGACGCACCGCGCGATTCCCCTCGCGCGTCGCCTCGCCGACCGACACGATGGACAAGTCGAGGCCGATGCGCACACCGGCGGGCCGCGAAATCTCGCCAGTCGTAAAGGGGTTCGCCTCCTCGAGCAGTGTCTGCGCATCGTCTGCCAGGGCGTCGAGGGCGAATGCATCCGGCTCGGACCCCTCGGCCTCGAGTGCCTCCTGCATTCGCGTCGCGGCGCTGCGGGCCAGTTTCCCGGTCTCCGGTGACGGCGGCGCATCTCGAATCGCGCGGATCACCCGTTTCGAAATCGTCGACAGGGTCTGGAGCACGCCCGCACCCTCGGTGGCGATTGCCTCGAATACGGGAATATCGCCCAGATCGAGTTTGCGGTGGATGTCATCGAGTGCGTAGGGGTCGGCGGCGTCCCGTTTGTTGTACTGGATGACGAAGGGTGTGTCCTCGAGCTTGCGCCCCTGCGTCGCCAGCGCCTCGCGCAGTTCCTCCAGGCTTCCGAGGTTGGCATCGAGCGGCGCAGTGGTGTCGACGACCAGCACGATGCCGTCCACCCGGTCGAGCAACCGCCTGCGTGTCGGAGCCTGGTCGGCGCGGCCGGGCACCGCCACCATTTCGATCTGCGTCTTCGTTCCGGCGACCTCGCCCAGAGTTATCGGAAGCTCCTCGTGGATGAGCGCCGGGTCCAGCTGGCTCGCCACCTCGCGCACCTCACCGCGATGGTCCGGGCGGAGCTTCGAGTGGGCCATCCGGAGATTCGTAGTCTTTCCCGCCCCTTCGATGCCCCAGTACACGATGCGGGCGTTCACCGCTTCGGATTCTGCGCTGACCTTGGTCATCTAGAGCTTTCCCTTTTTCATGAGAATACGTCGGGCGTGGGTCGACACGGCTGTGGGTACGTCCTTGCTTCGGACGAGGGCGCGTACGTCGTTGTCCTGGAGGAAGTTGACCAATTTCATCGCCGTGGGCTGGGGAGTTTTGGGGTTCGTCGCCAATGCGAGCTTGACCGCGTAGGCCCGCGTCCAGTGTCGGTTGCTGGCGATGGCGCGCAGCACTTCGTCGCATACGTTGCGCGATTTGGCATAGCTCACCACCTCGGTCTCTGAAATCTTGGGGCTCGTGATTGCAGCTAGCGAAACGACTCTGTTGCGGTCGTGGATCAGCAGGCCACGTGCCTCCTTGTTCCCGAGGCGCGCGAGTCTGACCCTCTGGAAGACGCTCATCCCCTGAATCAGCGTCGGGAGGTTGACCTGGCTGGCGTCCATGGCATCCGTCTCACCATCGCGCACCATCTCCCGTGCGAATACCGCCAGGTCCGTGCCCAGCACCGCGGCCAGAGCGGCCTCGGCCCGATCGTCGTTGACTTCGCCGGTAGGGCTTCCGATCGCCGCCTCCAGGTCCATACCCAGGAACCCGAGGACACGCTCGATTGTGGCCCGCCCGGTGAGCGGGTTGGCTTCCAGGGCGTCCACGAGAGCCGGTGTGCGCAGCAGGCGTTCCTGGTTATTCGAGATGATGTCGACGATGCGCCGGCTGGGCAGGCCGGCCAGGAACGTGAGGGTCGCGGCATCGGCCGCGGGATTGAGGGCGACCTTCTCGCAGCGCTCCTCGTCACCGCGAAACGTCTGGGCCAGATGCGAGAGGATCGCCGGGTGTGCATCGCCCTGGAGCACGGCATCCATTACTGTGCCCGGCAGGTTCTCGAGGCTCTTTCGCGCGAGGTCTTTCACCTCGGCATCCGGATCGTGCATCAGGGCAAAGAGAACCGTCGCGAGTTCTAGAGGCGGGAGGGGCAGGGCGCCTCTCGCGGCCATCAGGCGTGCGTCCCGAGGAGCGTCGCGTCGCGCGTAACGTTCCGCCTGGCGCGAGAGCGTCAGCCGGATCGGTATTCGGTCGTTGGTGTCGGGCACGCGATTCGTCTTCCCTCGCCGCCAGGGCGCTGCATCTGTCGAAGTCCGGGGCCTTGCTAGGACGCCGCGGCCTTCGCGGCGGCGGCCGCCGCCGCGATTTTTTCCCGCACCTGTGCGGGTGCCTCTTCGTAGTGTGAGAACTCCATATGGAACTCACCCTGGCCGCTCGTCATGCTGGTCAGAGCGCTTGCGTACTCCAACATTTCGGCCATGGGGACCTGTGCCTGAACCACGGCGCTCGCCCCCTTCGCTTGGCTGGACTGGACTTTTCCACGCCGGCTCGACACGTCGCCCATGATGTCTCCCACGAAGTCCGCAGGGGCGGAGATCTCGGCATTCATGATCGGTTCGAGCAGGGTGGGCTTTGCCTTCTCGACGGCCGCCTTGAAACCGAAGGAGCCCGCCAGCTTGAAGGCCATCTCGTTGGAGTCAACGGAGTGGTGCTTGCCATCGATGCAGCGCACGCGGATGTCGACCACCGGGTAACCGGCGAGCGGACCCTCACCACAGGACTCGATGACGCCCTTCTCGACCGCCGGGATCAGGTTGCGGGGGATCGAGCCGCCGACGATTTCGTCCAGGAACTCGACTCCTTCCCCACGGGGGCGGGGCTCCACGGTCAGATAGCAGACCCCGTACATCCCTTTACCTCCGGTCTGCTTCTTGAGCTTGCCCTCCACGTTTTCCGCCTTGCGGGTGATGGTCTCGCGGTAGGGCACCTTCGGCGTCTTCAACTCGACCTCGACGTCGAACATCCGCTTGAGTTTCTGCACCGTGGTTCGCACGTGGAGTTCGCCCATTCCCGAGAGCAGGAATTCGCCGGTGGCTGGCTCGCGTCCCAAATGGAGCGTCGGGTCCTCCTCCACCAGGCGCCCGAGAGAGGTGTACACCTTGTCCTCGTCGCCCTTCGATTTGGCCGAAATCGCGTAGGAGATCACGCCCTGCGGAATCTCGATCTGCGGGAGTGCGACACCGGCTTTCTCAGCAGTGAGGGCATGGCCCGTATGCACCGATTTGAGCTTTGCCACGGCCACGATGTCACCCGGTCCCGCTTCGCCCACGTCTGAGTGTCCGGAACCCTGAAGCACGAGGAGCTTACCGAGCCGCTCCTTCTTGCCGGTTGTTGCATTGAGCACGGTGCTGTCGTGTTCGAGCTTTCCCGACACGATGCGCAGCACCGAGAGGGTGCCCGCGTAGCGATCGATCAGCGTCTTGATCACCAGGGCGGAAAAAGGACCCTCGGCGCTCGGCTCCACAGGGTCCCCGTCAGTGGTTATACGGGGGCGTGTTTCAGCGGCTGACGGCAGGATGGTGCTGACTGCCCGCAACAGCAGCGGCACTCCGATTTTCGAGAGGGCCGCTCCGCACAGGACCGGCGTGAGCTTGCCCTCGCGAGTGCTCCGGAGCAGGCCCTGCACGAGTTCTTCCTCGCTGAGCTCACCTTCTTCCAGATACTTCTCCAGCAGTGCATCGTCGCACTCGGCGACGCTTTCCGTGAGCGCCTCGCGCGCGGTCGCCACCTCCTCGGCCAACTCGTCCGGCACGTCGGCCTCTCCCGCGGCGGTAACGAGTTTACTCTCGAGCAGGTCGATGCAACCCCGGAAATCGTCGCCGGCACCGATCGGGAGGGTAACCACAGCGGGATTTGCCCCCATCTCCTTCAGGGATTCGATCGTGCGCTCGAGGTCTGCGCGCTCGTGGTCCATACCGTTCACGAAGGCGAGCAACGGAATCCCGTGTTCTCGGCTGTGCAGGAACATGCGTTGACTTCCGACTTTTGCGCCATCGACACCGGAGATCACGAGCACGGCGCCATCCAGTCCGCCCAGGGCGACACGTCCGTCGGCCTGGAAGTTGGAGTCTCCGGGTGTGTCGATCAGGGTGAGGTGCTTGTCATTCCAATCAAAGCCGTAGATCGATGAGCTGATCGTCGTGTGGCGTTCCTTCTCTTCCGGCAGGAAGTTGAGACTCGATGTGCCTTCGGTGACGCTGCCGAGCTCGTGGGTCGCGCCTGCGGTGTGAAGCAGCGCTTCGCCCAGCGAGGTCTTCCCGTCGCCCGAATGCCCCACCAGAGCGAAGTTGTAGGTATCGCCGACCTTGACGTTGTTCATTCGGAACTCTCCTTTTGGGACCTCTCGGCCTGGGGGCGGTTTTTTTCAAAGATGATGCGCAGACCCTCGAGGGTCAGAAAGGGCTCGACGCGTTCGATCGTCCGGCTTTCGTCCGCGACCCGGTGGGCGAGGCCGCCGGTCGCGATCACCCGCGATGCCTCGCCGAACTCGCCGCGGATTCGTTGGATCAAGGAGTCGACCACGCCGGCGAATCCGAACAGCAGTCCGGATTGAAGCGCTCCGGTCGTTGTCTTCCCGATCACCGTCTTCGGTCGGGCGAGTTCTACCCGGTGCAGCATGGAGGCCCGGCTGAAGAGGGCCTCCATTGCAGTGTGGATGCCCGGGAAGATCACTCCTCCGAGATACTCCCCATTCTCCGAGACACAGTCGAACGTGATCGCCGTCCCGAAGTCGACGGTGATGATGGGGCCACCGAATATTTCCAAGGCCGCCACGGAGTTGACGATGCGATCGGCACCCACCTCTCTCGGGTTTTCGCAGCGGACGGGCATGCCGGTTCGGATCCCGGGACCCACCACCAGGGCGCGCTGGTCGAAGAGCTTCGAGGCGACGCGCTCCCAGATCGGGAGCAACGGTGGCACCACGCTCGAAATGATCACATCGGTGACGTGGGTGCCGGCGCGTCCAGCGTGGTCGAAGAGTGCCGCAACCGTGAGCGCCACTTCGTCGGAGGTCTGCTCCGTGTGAGTCGCGAGGCGCCAGTGCTGTGTCAAATCGCTCTTGCCCTCGGCGGTGTAGTCGAAGAGGCCGAGCGCGACGTTCGTGTTTCCGATGTCGATCACGAGCAGAGTCGTTGCGCTCTCTTTACCGGCCGTCACGTCGTGAGCACTCACGTGCTCTCCTTCGCAATCGTCACGTCGCCTGCGATCACCCGGGTTTCCTTGCCGTCGTCCAGAACCAGGCGGAGCGCCCCGTCAGCATCGATGCCGCGGGCGATCCCCTCGATCTCCGTGCCCGCCAGATCCACGACGCAGATGCGTCGCCCGGCCATTTGGAATCGCTTCTCGAATTCCGGGCGCACGGTCTCGAAGCCGGAGGCCGTGCACGCGTCGAGAACGCGCTCGAGCCGATTGTACAGCCGGCGGGTGAATGCGCGGCGGTCGATGCTGTGGCCGGCGTGACTCGCCAGACTGGTGGCCCGGTGCCGGAACTCGTTCGGGAGGCTCTCGCGCTCGACGTTGAGATTCACGCCGATGCCGAGCACGAGGTGGGAGATTTGGGTCGCCTCGGCCGTGAGCTCCATCAGGATCCCCGAGGCCTTGAGGCCGCCCAGGAGCACATCGTTGGGCCATTTGATCTCAACCGCATCCGGATCGGGAAGACTGTCCTCGATGGCACCTGCCACCGCCACGGCCGCCGCCAGGATCCAGCAGGGCGCCTCGGCCGTGGTGAGCTGCGGGCGCAGGAGGATCGACGTGTAGAGGTTGCGGTACGGCGGTGAGAAGAAGCTGCGCCCGAGGCGCCCGCGCCCGGCGGTTTGGCCCTCGGCCACCACGGTTGCACCGTGCGGCGCGCCTTGCCGGGCGAGCTCCTGGGCGGTGCGGTTGGTCGAGTCCACGCTCTCCAGCCAGTGGAGGTCCCGGGCAAGCCAGCGTGTCTCGAGACCGGGGAGGAGTTCCTCGGGATAGAGACGATCCGGCGTTTCTACGAGACGGTAACCATCTCCGGCTGCCGCCTGGATCCCGTAGCCGAGGGAGCGGAGCGTCTCCACGTGCTTCCAGACCTGGGCGCGTGAGCGTCCGAGATCTCCGGAGAGGGTCGCCCCGGAGCAGCTCTCGCCCGCTGCCCGGCGCAGGGCGTCGAGAACGCGTGCCGTTTCCTCGCGCATCAGTTGGCCGCTCCGATGCTGTGGGGTCGAAGCTCCATGGATACGTCGGCGGCCGGCGCCGAGTGGGTGAGGGCACCGATCGAGATGCGCTCGACGCCGGTCTCGGCGACCGCGCGTACGTTTTCGAGTGTGATGCCTCCGCTTGCCTCGAGGCAAGCGCGGCTGCCGACGCCGGCGACGATCGCGCGCAGTTCGTCGGGTGTTCGGTTGTCGAGCAGCAGGAAGTCGGCGCCCGCGTCACAAGCGGAAACGGCGTCGTCCACCGACTCCACTTCGACCTGGACGCGCACGCCGGCGGGTGCCGCCGCCAGCGCCGCCTTCACCGCTGGAGTCACGCCGCCTGCGAGCATCAGATGGTTGTCCTTGACCAGGATGCCGTCGAATAGGCCCATGCGGTGGTTGACGGCTCCACCGACGGCGGTCGCATACTTGTCGAGTACGCGCCAGCCCGGGAGGGTTTTGCGGGTATCGACGATGTGCACGCCGGTTCCCGCCACCGCGTCGACGAAGCGGCGTGCGTGTGTGGCTACGCCACAGAGTCGCTGGAGAAAGTTGAGTGCGGTGCGTTCGGCGACCAGCAGTGCGTGCGAGCGGCCCGACAGCTGGGCGAGTACGTCTCCCGGACGGGCGTAGGATCCCTCGGCCGCCTGCGGCTCGACGCGCGCCGCCGGGTCGAGTTCGCGGATCACAGCGGTGGCCACGTCGATCCCGCAAGTGACGAGCGGTGCGCGGGCTTCGATGACTGCGTTTGCCTGGGGGTCCGATTCGGCGACTGCCGGGGTGGTGAGGTCGCCCGGGCCCACGTCCTCGTCGAGCGCGAGTTCGAGGAGCCGTCGCCAGCTTTGCGCCGGGGGCAAGGGGGGGAGGCCTTGCATGACCCGATTCTAGGCGACTTCACTGTTCGCAGGGCGCCCCTTCGGTGGGTCCGGTCGGTGGGCGTCTCCGTTCGGGATGGCCTGTGGGCGGCGCCGGGCAAGCCGCTCGGGGGCCCTAGTCGTCGGTTCCGCCCTTCATGCGCCGGATCTCCTCGCGGATCAGCGTCTCGGTGAGCTGTGGGATCACCTCCCAGGCGATCTGTTCCACGCGTGCGACAGCCTGGCGCACGATCTGGTCAGAGAGGTCTCCCAGGCTCTCCCAGGCAATCTTTTCCAGCGTGTCGTGGAGGCTTTCGCGCAGCCGGGGCGACACCTCGGCCAGGGCCGTGGCCGCCAGGGCGGAGGCGTCGTCGGTTGCAGCGATGGGCTCGGGCTCAACGACGAGTTCGGTCTCGGCGGTTGGCTCTGCCCCTGGAGTGAAGACTTCGAAGGCGATCTCTGCTTCCGCCGGCGGCGTGGCGGGGGCCCGGCTCCCGAAGGCGGACTCGCCCCCGGCTGCGGCGACGGGCTCGTCCGCACCGATCGTGAAGAGCGGTTCGTCTGGGTCGAGTCCGAGCGGCTCGGCCGCCAGGGTCGTGAAGGGGCCGGCGAGTTCCTCGGAGTCGGGTGCTGTGAAGGGGCCGGCGAGTTCATCAGAATCGGGTGCTGTGAAGGGGCCGGCGAGTTCCTCGGAGT
>MPMD02144455.1_pt1 | contig 86066 bp, 67 predicted proteins | sample 1617291 | NCBI WGS metagenome assembly MPMD02 (sample SAMN05944810, study PRJNA350692) | marine metagenome | biome: marine; feature: ODZ; material: water; isolation source: 120 m water sample filtered on 30 um supor filter | place: Pacific Ocean | collected 2012-04-09 | depth 120m m | reverse complement strand
GGTGGGGTCGCGGCGAACGATGGCGAACGTCGCAATGATATCGCCGACGGGGATGGTCGAAACGTTTCGCGTTTCGTGCACCGCACGTCCGGGTGCTCGTCATCACCCTGGGCCATGACGGAGGCGCCCATGAACACGCGGCTTTCCGCGCGATGTTGACCTCGGGAATCCGCTGGCTGGAACAGGCCCGCTAGAGGACCGGCACAGGACAAGAATTGCCCCCCTGAATGGCGCGCTTCTGCGCTACCCTCTGGGGGTGAGCGTCTATCTCCTCGCAACGTGTGACACCAAGGGTGACGAAGCGGCCTTCGTCGCCGACCTGCTCGAGCGCAGCGGCCAGTCCGTGCGCATCGTTGACACCGGCTGTCTGGGCGGCTGCGCCATCGCCGTGCATCATTCCCGGGAGGACGTGTTCCGTGCTGCAGGCACTTCACTCGAGGCCCTGGTGCAAGGCAACGATCGGGGAGAAGCCGTCAAGGCCGCCGCTCAAGGAACGACCGCTCTACTCCTTGAAGCTCACGCGCGAGGTGAACTGAAGGGCGTGCTGGGTCTGGGCGGCTCGGCGGGCACGTCCATCGGAACCACGGCCATGCGCGCCCTCCCCCTGGGCGTCCCCAAGCTGATGGTCTCCACCCTGGCCTCCGGTCAGGTGCGCCAGTACGTGGGCGACAAGGACATCACCATGATGAACTCGGTGGTCGACATCTCCGGGATCAACCGCATCAGCCGCCGGGTGCTCGCCAATGCCGCCGGTGCCATGGCGGGCATGGTGGCCATGGACTGCCCGACGAGCGATGGCGACAAGCCGCTCGTGGCTGCCACCATGTTCGGAGTCACAACGCCCTGTGTGGAACAGGCCCGCGCCCTCCTGGAGGAGGCCGGGTACGAGGTGCTCGTGTTCCATGCCACCGGCGTCGGTGGACAGGCGTTCGAGTCCCTGATCCGTGAGGGCCTTCTGGCCGGCGTCCTGGACATCACCACCACCGAGCTGGCGGACGAGTGGGTCGGCGGCACCCTCTCGGCTGGACCGGAGAGGCTCACGGGCGCCGCCGCCATGGGCCTGCCCCAGGTCGTGTCGGTGGGCGCCACGGACATGGTCAACTTCCAGGGTCGGGAGACGGTGCCTGCCCCGTTCGCGGACCGCCTGCTCTACGAGCACAACGCCGAGGTCACCCTGATGCGCACCACCGCCGCCGAGTGCCAGCTGATCGGCACCAAGATCGGCGAGCGCGTCGCCACCAGCAGCGGCCCGACGGAGATCCTGCTGCCCACTCACGGCGTCTCCGCCATCGACGCCGAGGGCAAGGCCTTCGACGACCCCGAGGCCCGGCGTGCGCTGATGGATGCGATCGCGGCCAGCTGCGGTAGCATCCCCTGCACGGAAATCGACCACCATATCAATGACCCCGAGTTCGCGGCCGCTGCCGTAGCCCGCCTCCTGGCCCTGATCCCCGACACGCCAACCCCATGAGCCAAGACACGATTCAAAACGACAACTCCCGCACCGGCATCCTCGAGCGCTTCCGAGCTCAGATCGCGCGCGGGGAGCCGATCATCGGCGGCGGTGCGGGCACGGGCATCTCGGCCAAGAGCGAGGAGGCCGGCGGCATCGACCTGTTGATCCTCTACAACTCCGGCCGCTACCGCATGGCGGGGCGAGGGTCTACCGCGGGGCTGATGCCCTACGGCAACGCCAACCAGATCGTGAAGGAGATGGCCTTCGAGGTCATCCCCGTGGTCAAGCACACCCCCGTCCTGGCCGGAGTGTGCGGCACCGATCCCTTCATGATGCCGCACCTGTTCCTGAAGGAGCTGATCGAGCTCGGCTTCAGCGGTATCCAGAACTTCCCCACAGTAGGGCTCTTCGAAGGGCGCATCCGCGAGACCCTCGAGGAAACGGGAATGGGCTACGGGCTCGAGGTGGACATCGTGGCCCTGGCCCACGAGATGGACCTGTTGACCACGCCCTACGCCTTCAATCCCGACGAGGCGCGCCGCATGGCCGACGCCGGCGCGGACATCGTGGTGGCGCACATGGGCTGCACCAGCGGCGGCACGATCGGTGCCGCGACGGTCAACCCCCTCGATGAGTGCGTGGGTCTGGTGCAGGAGATCGTCGAGGCCGCCAAGGGCGTGCGCGACGATGTCATCTGCCTGTGCCACGGTGGGCCCATCGCCATGCCGCCGGACGCGGAGCACATCATCAGCAACGTGGAGGGTATCGATGGGTTCTACGGAGCCAGCTCCACCGAGCGCTTCCCCACCGAGGTGGCCATCGCCGAGCAGATCCGCAAGTTCAAGGCCATCCGCCTGCCAAAGAGCTCCTAGCCGTGGACGCGGACACAGGCCTGCGGTTCGTTCCCCCCGGCGCGGCCGAGGTGGAGTGGGTGCGGGACTCCAAGCACGAGTGGCTGGTGCGCAACGGCCTCACGGGGCCCGGCGAGCTCGCCATGGTGCGCGTCACCATGAAGCCCGGTCAATCCCACGCCTTCCACTGCCACCCGCGCATGGAGGAGATCCTCTACTACGTGTCCGGCCGAGGCATCCAGTGGGTAGGCGAGGAGAAGAGCGAGATGGGTGCCGGAGACACGGCCCACATCCCCATGGGCGAAGTGCACGCCACCTACAACCCCTTCGACGAACCCCTCGTGTTCCTGGCCATCCTGACCCCCGCCGTCTTCGACGGCAACGAGACCCGTGATCTGGCCGAGGAAGAACCCTGGGCCTCCATGGGTGGAGTCTGAGCCAACCGTGTGGCTTTGCCGGCGAGCGACTAGAGAGCTTTGACCTCGGCCAGCAGCTCGGCCAGCTTGGCCTTGCCGTCGCCGAAGAGCATCATCGTGGACTGGCGATAGAACAGGTCGTTGTCCACACCCGCGTAGCCCGGTGACAGGGAGCGCTTGACGATGATGACCGTGCGGGCCTTCTCGGCGTCCAGGACCGGCATGCCGCCCAGGGGACCGGTGGGGTCGGTGTGCGCGGCGGGGTTGACGGTGTCGTTCGCCCCCACCACCAAGCAGACATCACAGTCTGAGAACTGGGAGTTGATGGCGTCCAGTTCGTAGAGCTGGTCGTAGGGCACGTTGGCCTCGGCCAGGAGCACGTTCATGTGACCGGGCATGCGGCCCGCCACCGGGTGGATGGCGTACTTGACGTCGACCCCGCGGCTCTCCAACTCCTCGCCCAGCTCGCGCACCACGTGCTGTGCCTGGGAGACGGCCATGCCGTAGCCGGGAATGACGATGACCGAGCGCACGCCGTCGAAGGTCAGGGCCGCTTCCTCGGCCTCGTAGCCACGCACCGTGCGCTTCTCGCCTGTATCGCCACCTGCGGCCACACCGTAGGTCTTGAACATGACGTCCACGAAGGGCCGGTTCATGGCCTTGCACATGATGCCGGTCAGGATCAGGCCCGCCGCCCCCACCAGGGCGCCGGAGATGATGAGCGCGTCGTTGCCCACGACAAAACCCGCCGCCGCGGCCGCCAGACCTGAGAGGGAGTTCAGGAAGCTGATCACCACGGGCATATCCGCACCGCCGATCGGGAGGACGAAGAGCACTCCCAGCAAGCAGGAGGCACCCACCAACCCGTAGGTCATGGTCATGTTCGTGGGGTCGCAGATCAGGCTGTAGGAGAGGTACAGCCCCGCCGCAAGCAGGGCACCCTTCACCAGGTTGACGCCCGGGAAGCTGAAGGTCCCGCGCAGGGTGCCGTTCAACTTGAGCATGGCCCCCACGCTGCCGGTCAGGGTGACCCAGCCGATCAGGGAGCTGGCGCCGATGGCACCCAGGAACACGGTCGCACCCAGGGCGCCGCGATCACCCAGGCTATCGGGCGTGCTGCCCAGCAGCTCGGAGAGTGCCACCAGAGCCGATGCCGCACCGCCGAAGCCATTGAAGAGAGCGACCATCTCGGGCATGCCCGTCATCTCGACCTTCTTCGCCATCACGAATCCGATCAGCGCGCCCGATCCCAGGCCGATGCCAATCAGGCTCCAGCCGATGATGCCTTCACCCCCCCATTCAGCGGCCACGGTCACGACAACGGCAATCAGCATGCCGAGGGCGCCCAGCTGGTTGCCGCGCACGGCGGTACGCGGGGACCCGAGGTACTTCAGGCCGACGATGAAGAGAACGGCCGACAGCAGATAGCCCAGTGCTTGGAACCACTCCACGATCAGCCTTCCTTGCGCTTGAACATCTCAAGCATGCGGCCGGTGACCATGAAGCCGCCGACGCAGTTGATCGTCGCCAGGGCGAGGGCCACGCAGGCCAGGATGCCGGCCAGGGTCTTGTTGCCTCCGGACAGCTGCGTGTTGGAAGCCATCAGCGCAGCCACGATGGTGATGCCCGAGATCGCGTTGGCACCGCTCATCAGCGGCGTGTGCAGGGTGGGCGGCACCTTTGAGATCAGCTCAAAGCCCAGGAAGATGGCGAGCACCAGCACCGTGATCGAGGCGACCAGGGCCGAGGTGGTGAGTTGGGTCAGGCAGATGACGATCACGAGAGAATCTCCAGGATGCGTGAGTGGGTGACCTCGCCTTGGTGGCAGGCCAGCGGGCCGGCGATGACTTCGTTTTCCATATCCAGGTTGGGCTGGCCCTCGTCGTCGACGAGCTCGGCGAGGAAGGTGATCAGGTTGTTGGCGTAGAGCGTGCTGCAGGACTGGGACACGGTACCGGGCAGGTTGCTGGTGCCGATGATGGTTACGCCGTGGGCCACGACTTCCTGACCGGGCTCGGACAGGGCGCAGTTGCCGCCGCTGTCGGCAGCCATGTCAACGATGACCGAGCCGGGCTTCATGCCCTCGACCACCTCTGCGGGGATCAGCAGTGGCGCCTTGCGGCCGGGCACCTGGGCCGTGGTGATCACACAGTCCGAAGACTGGATCGCCTCTGCCATGAGCTTGGCCTGCAGTGTTTTCTGTTCGTCGGTGAGTTCCTTGGCGTAACCGCCCTCGTCCTGCATATCGCCGATGCCGAGATCGAACTCCACAAAGCGCGCACCCAGGCTCTCCACCTGCTCCTTGGTGTCGGAGCGGATGTCGTAGCCCTCGACGATGGCGCCCAGTCGGCGCGCGGTGGCGATGGCCTGCAGCCCGGCCACTCCGGCTCCCAGGATGAAGACCTTGGCGGGACGCACGGTGCCCGCGGCGGTCATCATGAGCGGGAACAGCTTGGGCAGTTGCGCGGCGGCGAGCAGCACGGCCTTGTAGCCCGCCACGTTGGCCATGGAGGACAGCACGTCCATGGACTGCGCGCGGGAGATGCGCGGCATGAGCTCCATGGCGAAGCAGGTCACACCCTGCCGTGCGAGCTCCGCTATGCGCGGTGCCTGACCCAGGGGATCGGGCATGCAGATAAGAATGGAGTCCTTCGAGAGAGATTCCGTGGCCGGAGGCTCGACGGCGAGAACGATCGGACAGGCGAGGGCCTCCTCGCGGGTTCCGACGCTGGCACCCTTCTCGCGATAGTCCTCATCACTGAAGCCGCTGGCCTCACCCGCGCCGCTCTCCACGAGAAGCTCGAGTCCCGCCCGCTTGAACTTGGCGAGCACCTCAGGCACGGCCGCCACCCGGCTCTCGGGAGCGACTTCCTTGGGAACACCGACGCGCATGATGATCTGCCCTTGCTTCTGGGACCTGGGAGAAGGAACTGGAGACGGGGGCCCGGCTGGGACCCGACTGGCGAACGACGCGGTAATTCTTGAAGACACGGCTCCCAAGAGCAACCTCTGAGCCCCCTAATTGGACCAGTGTCGGCACAGTTCGAAGCCCTTCAGCGCATGGAGTACACGTCGATCAGGGGGCCGAGGGCCTCCAGTTCCCAGAGGCGGCGCTTGGCGTCCTTCCCGAAGTAGTGCTCCAGCCCCGGTTCCTTGAGGTCGGGATCGGTGCAGGGTGAGAAACGGGTCACCAACTTGCCCCTGCGGGCCAAAATGCTCGGCACGGGCGATCTTGGAGAGGACCTCGTCCACGTGTCCCTGCACGCTGACACCAACCGAAGCGAGGTGGGTGTAGTCGGGATCCCAGGTGCTCAGCAGTTTGGCGTACCCCACGGCGGAATCCTCAGACGTGAGCACGTCGTACAGATTCTTCTTATTCGGGTAGTACAGGTTGCAGGACGGGATGGATCGACCGCTTGAGCCTGGCCTGGGAGTGGATTCCACAGTGCCACCGTCCGCACTCAAGAGAACAGGTGATCACTCTCCTGCGACCAGGCGGCATAGCGATACATCGGCAAGAGCCGCTCCAGTTCCGCCAAGAGGATGCCCGGTACCTCCTCGCCCAGCGCCGCCTCTCGCGCCGCACCCTCTGGCGGCACAGGCCAACGACGATCCACCACAAGCTGGTGCTCTCCGGGCGTGTAGTGCCGCAGGAACTCTGTCAGTTGATCAGCGGTCAGATTTCCGCAGGGCCACTCGCCACGCCAGTCATGCAGACGCAGCTGGAAACCGCTCAGCTCATTGAGCAGGGCAAGCCAAGGACCGAGCCCATCGCGGCCAACGCGGTTGACGAGATTCTGTCCGTCATACCAGGCGTCCGCATGGATGCGAAGGGACACCTCAAGGTGCTGGTGCTCCACGGCCACGCACAGGTACGCGTTGCGATAAGCCGAGTCCAGGTCCTTGGCCAGCTCACGGCCCAGCACCTTCCGTAGCCTTGTCTTCTCCGCCTTGGGGCGCATCAGGTAGACCCACAGACGCGAGACCTGCTTGCCGTTGAACGCGTGGGGATGGTGCAGGGATGAGCGCGCGTCGAGGGGGACCCCCTCCCCCTTGGCCCGGGCAAGGAAATCCTTACCGAGGGCCAATAACCGCCTGCGAGTCATGAGCCGGCGGTCATTACTCTCGATGCTCCGTGCGTGCTCGGGGCCCAGGGCGGCAAAATCCCACTCCTCGAAACAGACTCCCCCACTGATGGGCCGGGGCTCGGGTGTGGTTGCCATGGGGGAACGGTACAGGCTCAGGACGAGAATCGCTCCCCCCCCCTGCAACCTGAAGTGGGTTGAGTGCGTCGCACTCGACCCGCTCCGTTAACCGATGGCGCTCAACCCGGTAGTATCGGTGGCAGGTTGTGCCGCCCTCGGGCATCGCACATCCTCTCCCCCACCCTTGGCCATGCAATTCGCCCACTTCCAGTTTGACCCCGAGACCGATCGCATTGGCGAGGGAGCATTGAGCGAGGTCTACCGGGCGGAGGATATGAACCTGGGTCGGCCCGTGGCGCTCAAGATCCTACGCGCCCACGCCGAGATCGATCCCCAAGCTGAGCGCCGCTTCAAGCGGGAAGCCAAGCATGCCTCCTCTCTGGCCCATGAGCACATCGCGACCATCTACGAGTATGGGGAGGACAAGGGCACCTCGTTTATCGCCATGGAGTTCCTGGAGGGCGAGACTCTCGACAAGGTCATCAAGGGACGCACGCTGGGTTTCGAGGAGTGCCTGCGCATCGCTGTGCAAGTGACAAGCGCCCTGGAGTTGGTACACCAAGCTGGCATCCTGCACCGCGACCTCAAGCCCGGCAATGTACTCCTGCAGCGCAACGGCAAACTCAAGCTGCTCGATTTTGGAATCGCGAGAGCACGAGACGAGACCAACATCACCCAGCAAGGCGTGCTGGTTGGGACGGTCTTGTACATGTCTCCCGAGCAGGTCCGGGGTGAGGACCTCGATCTCCGGTCAGATATCTTCAGTCTGGGGGCGGTGCTCTACCACATCACCACTGGCACCCTACCCTTCCCCGGGGACAACTTCCCCGAGGTGTGCATGGCCATTCTCGATGGCGAGCTCAAGCCACCGACCAAGGTGCGACACGGCTTCCCCAAGCCTCTGGAGGCCTTCCTGCTCAAGTGCCTCGCAAAAGATCCGGCCGACCGGTTCACGGATGCAAGTGAAGCGCACAATGCCCTGCTCGGGGTGAACGAGACCCTCGCTGGTACGCGCAGCCGGACGCACACGCGCCTGCAAGGAACGCTGCGGCTGTCGCCAACCACCTGCGCCCAGAGCGATGCGGAGGCCTGCGCGATTATGGCGGGTAGCATCCGCAAGGACCTGGCCTCGGCCCTGTCCCGCAACAAGGAGTTGACGGTAGTCCTGGGAGAGCAAGAGGAACATTCGAACGGAGCCGATGTGGACTACGTCGTGGACACTCACCTGGACGTTCAGGGACAAGACGGGCGCCTGGAGCTCGCCGTTCACTTCCCCAGTGAAGGCACGGATGCAAGCGGTCCCGATGCGACCGTTCGAGTCGTACGTGACACGGTAAAGTCCAGCAAGGACAGCGAGTGGGCCCTCCAGGAGAGCCTGGTGCGCAATTCCATGCGCGTGCTACGCAAGCGACTGACCGAAGCGCCCTTGCGCGCCGACGCACTGGAGAACGAGAAGACCCGGGCCGCCCTGGCCGCCACGACTCGGGGCATGGCCGTCCTTCGAAAGGGAACCACCAAGCACCTCCTCGCCGCGAGCGCAAAGTTCCGCAAGGCCCTGGAGTTGGATCGCTACTGTGCTCTGGCACACGCCGGGCTGGCCGAGGCCATGGTCCGCAAGTTCCTGACCTGGGACGGAGATCCGACCTTCCTGGACGAGGCCAGAGAGCGAGCCAAGCGCGCCATCTCCTTGGATCCCAAGTGCGCCCTTGCTCACACAGTCCTAGGCTTCGCCTATCACCTCTCGGGTCGTTTGGATGAAGCCGAGCGCATGTACCGCCTGGCCATCCAGATGGACAAGAAGGAGTGGCTCAGCCACCGCCTCCTGGGAGCCATCAAGTCACGGGCGGGCAACTTCGAGGGTGCCGCACCCCTGTTGCAGAAGGCCATCGACCTGTGCCCCTCGCACATCGGCAGCTACGATCACCTCTACGGAGTGCGGCAATGTCTGGGCCAATACGAGGAGGCCCTCGAGATCGCCGACAAGGGCATCGCTGCGGCCCGCAAGCACCTACGCGACGAACCCGACGACATGGACGCGCGGGCGCACATGGCCCTGCTCCTGGCGCGGCGCGGCTCTGACGATGCGTCCCGCGAGGCCATCGATGCGGCCCGCGATCTGGCACCCCGGGATGGGACCACGGCCTTCCACTCGGCCTGCGTCTACGCCCTGCTGGGCGATCCACCCGCTGCCATCGAGGCCCTGAACCTGGCTCAAGACCGCGGCTACTACATCGCAAGCGAGATACGGGCGAACTCGGACCTGGACGTCCTGCGTGGCCTGCCCGAGTTTCAGGAGTTGACCTAGGCCCCCGGGACCCATGGATCGACCTCTGATTGCTCTGGGCGTCCAGACCGTCGCCCGGCAGGGCGCACCGCACGTGGTGGAGTTGGGTGCCGTCAAGGTCATCTCAGGCGAGATCGAGGACACCTTTGACTCCCTGATCTGTCCTCCCGTTCCCATCGAGCCCGAAGCCAGCGACTGGCACGGAATCACCGAGGATCACATTCGCGCGGCGCCTCTTGCGGCTGAAGTCCTGGAGGCCTTTGGCGCTTGGGCCGGAGAGGAGCGTCTGGCCACCCATGATGCGGAAGACGCTGCCACGGCCCTGGCCTTCGAGTACGCTCGCGCGGAGCTCCCCCCACCGGGCTCTCCCATCCTGGATACTCGGGCCCTGGCCCAGCACCATCTTCCCGAGGTGGAAGGGCATGACCTGGAGACTCTCTGCAAGCACCTGGACCTGGAGGAGGGCCAACAACGGCGCGGGCTGGCTGACGCGGTCTGGTGTTGGAAGGTCCTTGAGGAGTGCCTTGAGCGACTCGATACGGACGGCGATGGCTACAACGAATGCCTGGCCCTGGGCCTTGCACCAGTCACGATCAACGGACATCGGCCGAAGAGTCCCGCCCCAACGCGCCGAGTACGCCAACTCGAGGCGGCACGCATGGACGCGAACGAAATTGAGCTGGTCTACGGAAGCAAGGGTGCCCCAGCCACCCTGCCCGTTGTCCCACGCTTTCTCTTCGAGCGCGGGGGACACGGCTACCTGGAAGCCGAATGCCAGAGGAGCGGGCTGCTCAAGACCTACCGCATCGACCGCATCCAGCGGGTTCAGGAGAGGGTCGTCTAGCGACGCGCTGGGCTAGTGGGATCCCCAGGCCTGGACCTGCGCCTGCTGCACCTTGCCAGAGAAGTGAAAGCGACTGCCCCCGACACCCTGGGGATCGGCCCCCAGCAGCACGGGCGAGCTGTTCCAGCCGACCCCGCCGGAGGCCTGGTCCTTGGTCAGATTGTCGCTGGAGTGGTTCACCCAGAGCCAGACGCCTCCGTCACCGTCATAGGCACCTGTCAGGAGAAAGGAGTCCGTGGTGTTGAGCAGGGACGCGGGCACGGTCCCGTAGACGTAGCCCCCCACGTAGACGCCAAAGCGCAGGACCGTGCCGCCCGAGCCGATCGGGTTGTGCAACTCGAGGGCGAATCCTCCGCTGTCAGCCTTGCTCAGAATGGCGGAGGTCTCCCCGTCCGCGAGCGCAAGGTCGTCGAACTCCACGACGGCCGTGATGAAGTAGCCTTGCCTCGGAATATTGTCGGCATCGTAGAAGGTGACGATCTCCTTGTTGCTGGCGTCCAAGTCCAACACGCCACCAAAGAGGCTTCTTCCCGTGCCCCAAAGACTGTAGTCCGGTGTGCCGGGGTGACTGGTTGGAGCCTCATGCAATGCTCCAGCCCCATCCCTCCAGAAAACGGTGTTCTGACTTCCATCGCGGGGCCACGCGTTCAGGTAGACCAGCAGGTTCTTGTCCTCCACGACCTGTCGGGCCTTGTCCACGGGATAGTCCACGGTCAGCGCATCGACCTCCTCGCGTAGGCCGGCCAGGAACACTTCCCCCATAGAGACGGGGATCGTCCAGACGTTGATGCCCAATCCCAGGCTGCGAGCGAAGGTGAGCATTCCGAACAGGTTGGAGTCCTGATAGTGGAACTCGACGCCCTGAAAGCCATCCTGGCGAGACTGAGCAATCATCTGCTGGGAGGTGGCTAGGCTGGCCACCTGATTCTTGGAGAACAGCTCGTTCAGCTTGACCCAGGGGCGCATCGAGCGAAAGGCCGGATCGCGCAGGGCATCACGCGTCAATATCAGGTTCTGGCGGATGTTGTTGAAGGAGCGAATCACCACGGGCCTTCCGAAGCGCCCATAGCCGTTGTCCGACAGGTGGGTCAGAACCTTGGTGACGTAAGCGGGATCGGCCTGGGTTTCCTTGCTCTCAATGAAGAGGATCTGATCCCCCGCTCGCAAGGCCGGATCGGCCAACACATCTTCCAAGTGAGCGCCCCAGGTGGTCCCCTGGTCGTCATGGTCCACGTACACAACGCCGCCCTCGCTCTTGATGTCGAGCTCAATCAGATCCGCGCCAGCAGCCATTGCGGCGTGGATCTTCCGCAGGGTGGCAGCGAGGCTGGCGGGAGGATTGATTTCCGCGGTGTAGCAGTTGTGGGCGGAGATGGCGGCCACGTTACCCAGGGGTGACCTGGCCAGGGTGCGAGTCACTCCATCCCAATAGTCCGGGTGAAAGGTGCGGGACTCCGTTGGGTTGGCGATCTGCGACACGGCGCACCCCCACAGGAACAATCCGAAGCTCAAGGCGCCCAGGAGCCGAATTCTAGGGGTGAGGCCTTTCATGTGTGTCAGCTTCGGGGCATGGGAATCCAAGGGCTTCGCTCTGCCCCTTCATGAGAATCTGACCCCAGGATACGGCACCGCCTCTAGTACCGGGGCCCCTTCCGCCCGTAGACTCTCTGCCTCGAAATCCGGGACCCTCCACCCCGAACGCCACTTGCCCCCTCCCATGCCCTCCACGCAGTTCCGTAATCTTGCCATCGTCGCACACGTCGACCATGGCAAGACCACCCTGGTGGACAGCATGTTCGCCTTCGTGGGGACGTTCCGTGAGAACCAGCAGGTGCGAGAGCGAGCCTTGGACTCCAACGATCAAGAGAGGGAGCGCGGGATCACGATTCTGGCCAAGAACACGGCCATCGAGTACGCAGGAACACGGATCAACATCGTCGATACCCCGGGCCACGCCGACTTTGGCGGTCAGGTGGAACGCACCCTGACCATGGCCGACGCCGTGCTCCTTTTGGTCGACGCCTTCGAAGGACCCATGCCCCAGACGCGCTTCGTGCTCTCCAAGGCCTTCGAGCACGGGCTACCCGCCCTGGTGATGATCAACAAAGTCGACCGTCCCGATGCGCGCGCCGGTGAGGTGCTCGAAGAGGTCTTTGATCTGTTTGTGGACTTGGGAGCTAACGACCACCAGTTGGATTTTCCCGTCATCTACGGTTCTGGGCGGGATGGCTGGGTCACCCGGGATTTGGAGACGACGAGCGACAACCTCCAGTCCCTCTTCGATCTGATCCTTGAGTCGGTGCCTGCGCCCCAGATGGACTCGACTGGCCCAGTTCAGTTTCAGGCCTCGACCCTTGATCACGATGATTTCTTGGGTCGTATCGCGGTGGGACGCGTCGCGCGTGGGGTGCTACAACGCGAAGGGCGCTACGCCCTCTGCCATCCCGACCGGGATGACGCCCCCGTGCTTCCGGTCAAGAACCTCTTCCGTTGCGAAGGCCTCAAGCGCGTGCCCGTCGAAGAAGTGCAGGCGGGTGACATCGCCATGGTGACGGGGATCGAGAACATCGGCGTGGGCGACACGTTGTGCCCCGCCGAGTGCATCGAACCCCTGCCCGCCATTCCCATGGACGAGCCCACGCTGTCGATGGTTTTCTACGTGAACAACTCTCCGTTCGCCGGAAAGGAAGGGCGCTACGTCACCAGTCGCCAGATCTGGACGCGACTGGAGAAGGCTGCCGCTCGGGACGTGGCCCTGGTGCTCGTGGCAACGTCGAGCGCGGAAGCCTTCGAGGTCAAGGGGCGTGGGGTCATGCACCTCTCCGTGCTCATCGAGAACATGCGCCGCGAGGGGTTTGAGTTCAGCGTTGGCAAGCCGCACGTGATCATCAAACAAGTGGACGGCACGGCATGCGAGCCCATGGAACGGGCTACGGTGGAGGTCCCGGCTGACAATGCTGGCAAGGTGATCGAATACCTCGGCCGCCGACGCGGCGAGATGACCCATATGGACGCCCTGGGGAGCTTGTCCAAGATCGAGTTTCTGATTCCCTCTCGCGGACTGATCGGCGCGCGCACGGCTCTGCTGACCTTGAGCAAGGGGGAGGCCATCCTGGCCCACGTGTTCGATCGCTGGGAGCCCGATGGCGGCCCCATTCCACGCCGCACCAATGGTGTGCTGGTCGGCGACCGCAGTGGAGACGTCATCCCCTATGCCATCGACGGGCTGCAGGATCGCGGCATCTTCTTCGTGGCGCCCGGCACCCCCGTTTACGAGGGCATGATCGTGGGTGAGAACAACCGCGCCGAAGATCTGGCCCTCAACGTGTGCCGCACCAAAAAGCTGACCAACATGCGCGCTTCAGGTCGAGACGACAACGCCAAGATCGCTCCGCCGCGCATCATGAGCTTGGAGGAGAGCCTCGAGTACATCGAGGATGATGAACTACTTGAGGTCACGCCCAGCAACTTGCGTCTGCGCAAGCGCACCCTGAACGAACTCGAGCGCAAACGCGAGCGCAAGAAGGTCCAGAGTTCCGTCTAGCTGCGGTGCACCTAGTCCTTGTCTGAATCCGCACCGGATTCAGATACGCCGACACGGAACAGGGTCGTATCTGTTCGGATGAACAGGCTGCCGTGAGCGGGCACGACTGAGCTGCGGGCTTTCTGGTTCTCGTCGCCCCCCATCTGGGCAACGGTCACGACCTCGCCTGACTCGGCATCGATCGCCACAACGCGCGCGCCGTGATCCATGCACCACACGCGACCATCCGCCCCGGTTGGTGAGGCGCGCCACTTGGCTTCACGCGGCATGGGAATGCTCCAGACCACCTCGCCCGACGCCGGATGGATCTTCGACAGCATGGAGCGCAGATCACTCAGAACGTAGAAGTGGTCGCGGTAGTAGAGCGGCGTCGGCACGTCGCTGGTGACCGGACTACGACGCCCCTCGCTCTGCCAGGCAAGGCTCTCCTCGTCGAGGGTGCCCTCCCCCCCAAGCTGGACGGCAAACACCGGCGCCCCCTTGGGCGCGCAGGCCAAGGCCACTCCGCCGCCCACTACCGCCGAAGGTACGACGCGCCACCACTGCTCGCGGTGCCCCGGGTTCCAGGTGCCCCAGCGCCAGAACTCCTCACCAGTGAGCGGATCGTGGCCGCTTATGATGTCTCCCCCCACCACGATCAGCTCCTTGCGCCCTTCTCGGGTCACGTAGGGTATGGCCGTGGCGTAGGACTCCCGCGACTCGACGCGCGCGTCGGAGGGGCGCACGGCGCGAAAGAGAGTCTTTCCAGTGGCGGGCTCCAGGCCCAGGAGAAATGACTCCACGCCCTCTTTCCCGTGGTCATTCACGGGCACGTCGCGCTGAAGGATCGGCAGAACCAGGCGACCCTCCCAGAGAGTGGGCGTCGCGGAGAAGGTCCACTGGAACTGAAACTCACCCAGGTCCTCCTGGAGATTGCGGCGCCACCGCTTCTCGCCCTCCATGTCGTAGGCCACCAGGTCCCCATTTCCAAAGAAGAAGGTCACGAGCTCGCCATCGCAAACGGCGGAGGGAGAGGCGTAGTTGCTACGGTAGTTCAGCTTGGTGGGCTCACCCACACCGAAGGCCTGGTAACCGCTGCCCGCAGAGTGCTGCCAGAGCACGTCGCCACTGTCTCGATCCAGGCAGAGTACGATCAGCTGATTGGCGTCCGTATCCACGGAAGTGAGGAAGACCCGCTCCCCTACGACGATAGGTGTGCTGGCCCCGGAACCGGGGAGCACCGTCTTCCAGAGCACGTTCGCTTCCTGGTCGAAGGCCTTGGGAAGGCCTTCGACCGTACTGGAACCGTCATGCTGCGGACCACGCCAGTTCACCCAATCCTGGGCTGGAGCTTGTGAGCCAAAACACAGAAGCAGGAGCAGTGTCAAACAGGCGCGGGCAGGCATGGGATATTGGGGTCAGGGTTTCTACAGAGGCTACAGAGTGCGCACGCGCACCTGTATGGAGACCCCGCCGGTAGCGTCACCGAGCAGAGTCTCCCAGTAACCATCCTTGGATACCAAGGCCCGGCTCTCTTGCAGGGTCAGGGTTCTCTCGTCAGATTGGTCGAGGTAGGAGACGAATGGGCTCTGCACGACGGCGGCCTCGCCATCCCCAGCATAGCTTACGGCGCCTCGTACCTTCAGATGAAGTTGCCCGGACGGGGAGCCCGAGGCCTGAAGCCAGAGGGCAAGGCCCTCAAACGACGCCGCCACGATGGGGTCGGAGCCCGCCGCAAGCTGCGCCACTTCAACGTCGTAGTCGCGCACCATCAGACGCTCCAGGCCCAAGACCACCGAAGCCGATGTCCCATCGCGCAAGGGCAGCCGAACCACGGGACCCGCTCCACCTTGGGGCGTGTTCAGGCGCAGCTCCACCTCGTACTGGCGCACACTTGCCCGCAGAGAATCAAGAACCTCTCGCTGAGCGGCTGACCATCCGGCCGTGTTGCCTCCTCTTCGGCGCCCGGCATCCGGCCACGTCACGAGCCAGGGCCCCACCTCATCCACACGGCCCATGCGGCCTTGCCGAGCCAGAGCCTCCATTACCAGGTCCGTTCCCAGATGCTCGAATCCCACAATCAAGCGCGGTTCGGCATCAATAACGGGAGTAGCGGAAGAGCCGCCGGACAGGAGTCCGGTACTACTGACCAAGAGACGCGGGGCCATGACACTGGCAGGATCCGCGAAAACAAGGCTCGCGCCATCTCCAAGGTCAAACTCGGACCAAGCGGACAGAGCCCCCCCGGTCTGATGCAGGATCATCAGCTCCGTGCCGCCTGACTCACTGCCGCGTGTCGTGACAACCAGGGCCTTGCCCGTTGGAAGGACCGCGCTGAGCCCACAAGAGCGATTGGCTGTTGCGGGTGATTGCACGCTGATCGGGAGATTCTCGAGGTGCACGCCATTCTCATTTCCAAGCATGGCGCCTATGTCCAGCTGCTTATTGGGCGTGTCCCCCATTCTCGCCCCTCGCCGGGCCATGAGTGCCACGAGCAGCCCACCCGTGCAGGGGGCTGCACGGACTGTAGCCTCGAGCCCCTCGAAGAAATCGCCAATGACGGGGTCCATGATCAGGGACCCCTGGGCGATCTCCATGTCAAAGTCGAGCACCAGGTAGCGCCGCTTCCCGGCGGAGACCGTTGCCGACCTCCCCGTGGGCACGTGCACCACGTGTTGTGAGTGGCTGGTGGCCGATTCCAGAAGTGCCGGCAGCTTGCCTACATCGATCATGCTCGGCACATCCACACTTCCCGGTAGGGCGACGAAGTCCAAGGTCAACTCCACCGAGGCCGTATTCACCTTACGGAAGAACGCAAGCAGATTGGCAACGTCCTCCTGCAGGCTGGCGGGGCCGACAACGAGCAGGCGCCCGTCCTGGGTGTACTCAGCTCGGCAACCCTCGCCGCTCAGGCCGTCCCCGAGCAGGTTCTCAAGCAGGCCGACGAAGTGCGATGGACCGGTAACGCTGTCCTCGCTGAACTCCCTCTCCTCTTCTCCTTCGCTCCTGAAGCGCAGGGAGGGCAGAAAGACACGGGGCAGGGTCTGGTCCGGTTCGAACCCCAGGCCGGCCAGATTATGAACGATCAGGCTGTAATCGGCAGTGGGAGCGTTACGATCCGCCCGCGCCTCCTGGGAAGCGGGCGGCAGTGAAATACCGGCGGTGAAAGCGAGCAGGGCAGCAGAAATCAACATGTACGGCAGTCCTAGGTGTTTGAAGGGGTCGGGCGTAGCGACTCATTCCACCGACAAGGGTACCCATTCCACGCCAAGGGGCCCTGGGGGTGCCCGTCTCTAGCTGGGCCCAGGCCACTGGTTACTCTCCTGTTCTACGCAGGTTGACAGCCCCAAACCCCCCTCCGTACCCTCTCTCGCCCTGGATGCGGCTGTAGCTCAGTTGGTAGAGCGTCAGCTTCCCAAGCTGAATGTCGTGGGTTCGAGTCCCATCAGCCGCTCCATCGCATCGGCTCGCGCCGGGTCGCACAAGGCCGCAGGTGACGCGGGGTTACGTGAGTCCGAGGGAGTGTCGTTCGGGCACGCTTCAGCGAACGGACGCGCATCCGATTGCACCGTTTCGCACCCCAACTGCTGGGAGTAACGCTGGGGGGAGGCGGGTCCTCGTCAGTCAGCTCGACGGCCATCGCCTCTGTGCCTGTCGCCGGTGTGGAAGTCGTCGCCCAGTCGAGAGCTTGGGCGAGGGCTTCCTCGGGCGGAACCTCGCGGGTTGGCTGGCTAGAGTGATCGGCGGATTCGGGATTGGGGGCTGGACGTGTCATTGCAGGCTTGGCATGGATCTCGTGCAGGATCCAATGATCCTCCATGTTCGCACCTTGTGTTCAGCGAAGGCCTAGACCCAGAGCGTGCGCCAGGTTGGCTGTGCATTGGTGGCCGAGCGCGCGAAGCCTTCCCTGCTTGAGAAGTTGAAGGGCTTCGATGGTCGCCGTGCAAGCGGACAGCCCGCGACCCACGAAGTTGCCATAGTGCTTGCGGTGGAAGATTGCCATGCTCTGTGCCTTGAGGCGCCAGCGCCAGTACTCCGAGTGAATCGCTCGTGCCCCATCCATCGCATCGTGCCACATGAGAGCAGCTGGCTCGCACCAGACCCCATATCCGTGGGCTTTCATTCTGCGGCAGAGATCGAGGTCTTCGTAGTACATGAAGAAGTGGTCGTCAAAGCCAGCCAGCTCATCAAGGGCGGACATCCGCAGGAGCATGCCGTGTCCCCAGATGTAGTCCACGTCGATAGGACCAGGGTAGTCCCCGTGATCGGCGCACTCGATGCCCGGGATCTCCTGGCGCAGGGGAAACCATCCTCGATGCGATCCTGCGTAGAGTAGCCTTGGTGCTCCACTGGGCATCGGGGTCGTCGAGTGAGTCCTCGCTCCGACCGCGCCTGCCGTTGGATGTGCGTCCATGAACTCGACGAGTTTTCTCGCCGCATCGGGAGCCAGCTTTGCATCGGGATTGATAAGCAGCACGTACTCGGCGCCGGCAGCGTGGGCGGCGGCGATACCCAGGTTGCAGCCTGCGCCAAAGCCTTTGTTTGTGGGCGCTACCGTGAGCGGGTACTCGCCGAAGCTCTCTCGCAGGCCCTTGGCTGTGTCATCCGTCGAAGCATTGTCCACAAGGATTACTGCGAGACCCTCAAGGTCGCTGCGTGCCAACGAGTCCAAGCACCCTCCAACCTGCTCAAGACAGTTGTAAGTCAAGACCACCGCAACCGTTCGCGCGCCGCAAGGGCCGGCTTTCTCAGAATCGGTCAATTTAAGCCTCCGGTAGCGCGTGACGTAGCAGTGGGGTGAGAGTGCCTGCGTGCAATCTCCTTTGGCCGCTCAATGTTTCCGCGGCTGGCATCCTATAATGTTAGGATTCGACCGTGCCATGAATTTCAGCGAGTCGATGACTATGCCCCGAAGCTACTCTCGGCTTCTGAAGAGCGAGCGCTAGCGGATGGCTCGTACGGCAAAGAATGACGGCACTGAGACTTCGGCTCCCGTGAGTGGACCTCCCGGCGCATGGGCGCGCTGGCGCGCACGGTGGCTGGGTCCACTCACGTGGCTGTTGCTGGCGATTGCGGTGATTTGGATCGGCTACCAAGGATGGCGCCTCCTTTTCCAGCACTCATCCCTAATAGGCGGTCCAACCCAGGGAGGTCGCGGCGCGGTGGACCTCGCCCTGCGTTACTTCGAGGTCAACTCTTGGTTTAGCGGCGAGCCGATCTACTCGACGAACAATGACGCCGTCTACCCACCAGCGAGCTACCTGATCCTGTGGCCTTTCCTTGGATGGTTGAGTTTTCTCGCGGCGCGTTGGCTGTGGAGCCTAGTTGTGGTGGTGGCGCTCGTTCCGGTCCTTCGTACCTTCGTGGGGAGTTGTGGCGAACTGTCGGTGAAAGAGCGGCGGATGTTGCTACTCGTGCCCCTTGCGACCTATCCCGTGGGCGCAACGATCGGCAACGGTCAACTCGGCATTCTGGTTCTCATGTGCCTGCTCTCTGCGCTGCCGCTCCTGCGCACCCATCCGCCATCCTGGCGACGGGACTCTCTGATCGCTTTTCTCTTCCTCGTCGCCTTAGTCAAGCCGACCCTCGCCGTGCCGTTCTTTTGGGTCGTGCTGTTTAGCGTCGGAGGGATGCGTCCTGCAATGTTGATCGGAAGCGGGTACGTGGGGATAACGGCGTTGGCTGCAATCCCGCAGCAAGGAACTGTCCTAGACCTCGTGCAGGTGTGGTTTGGACAGGGGGTGAAGGGATGCGCTTGGGGAGCCAAGTTTGGTGAGGGATCGATTCGCCTGGCCCAAGACGCTGCTGGCAGACTGCACATCTCCAGCATCAATCTGCATAGCGTGATGGAGGCCTTGGGGCAGAGTCACAGGATATCGCTCGCTTCCGGAGGTGCTCTCTTGGGTCTTGGTCTCTGGGTCTTTCTCCAGCGCCGTCGCCCTATCTGGCTGTTGCTCGGTGTCGTCGCTTTCGTCACCCGTTTCTACACCTATCACGGGTGGTACGACGATGTCCTCTTGCTCCTCCCGCTCATTTCACTGGCGCGCTTGGCGAATGGGCTCGATGGGGCTTCCATGCGCATGAGTCTTGCAGCCGGCGTGCTCTTCCTTGCCATGTTGGCGTTTCTTCTGGCACCCGGTGGTGGGTACCTCCTTCGCTATCCTTGGAATAACACCTACCTCGTCACACAGAGCGCTTTATGGCTTGGAACCTTGGTCTTTCTCATGGTCGCTAGCCATCGTGCTCCGGCTTGTACAACGGGGTCGCGAGTGGTCCCGGGCTAGATGTCGCCAGCGATGGACAGCTTCTCGATCATCATCCCGACCTACAAGCGCCCAGCGAGTGCATTGGCGTGTCTCGATGCGTTGCTCGATCTGGACTACCCGCGCGAGTTCCTGGAAGTGGTGCTTGTCGAGGATGGCGTCGCGGGAGAGCCACTCCTGGCCGAGGATCTCGAGCGGTTCATTGACCCCCTACGGCTGCAGGTGATTCGCCAGGAGAACGCGGGGCCTGCGGCAGCTCGCAATCGCGGGGTGGCTGCCGCGTCGGGGGACTACCTGGTCTTCACCGACGACGACTGCAAGCCAAGGCCTGACTTGATTCGGGCCCTCGCTCGCCAGTTTGAGAAGACACCCAGCATCGTGATCGGGGGGCGAACGGAGAATGCTCTGAATGATCGTGCTTGCTCCGAAGCCAGCCAAGTGCTGCTCGATTACATCTACAAGCACTTTCTGGAGCGCAAGGAACCGTTCTTTACCTCGAACAACCTCGCGCTCTCACGCGAGAACTTCGTGCGCGTGGGGGGATTTGATGCGGCCTTCTCTGGAGCGGGAGGAGAGGATCGAGAGTTTTGCAGTCGTTGCCTCGATTGCGGGCTCGAATTTCTCTGGCTCAAGGATGCTGTGATCCTGCACTACCATGATCTGTCGCTGGGGGGGTTCGTACGGCAGCACTTCAACTATGGGCGCGGGGCGCATACCTATCACACGGCGCGGGCCAAGGTGGGTGGAAGTGGCGTAGAACTCGAACCGATGAAGTTCTACATGGATCTGGTTCGTTACCCCCGCCGCAAGGAGCGCGGAAAGCCCGTCAAGTTTGGCGTGAGCTTGATGTTGCTCTCTCAAGCGGCGAACGCGGTTGGATACTTCTTCGAGAAGCTCTCCTCCTCGAAGGCAAAGAAGCAGGCCAGCTCAGAACCGGTCTCGGCGGATCAGACGGGAGCCGAGGCGGAGCAGGCGCGACTCGTCGCCCGGGAGGGCGCCGGCTCCTGGTCGGGCAACATCCTCGGCGTGGGGTGCCGCTACCTCGCCATGCTAGGCGCGACGCACATTCTGGGAGATCGGCTCTTCGGGGATTACATGTTGACCCTGGCGATCACCGGCGTGCTTTCGACGATTGCGGTGCTGGGGCTTTCGCCGGGTGTCTTGCCTTTCTTGTCGCGGGCCCGGATCGGAAGCAAGCCTAGCGAGGTGCGCGCTGTCGTACGCTCCGCCTTCCTTCCCGTGATTCTACTCTCGCTCTTGCTGACTGCCCTTACAGCTTGGGCGGCACCTTGGGCGAGTGAGACGGTTTTCGACAAACCGCAACTCGTTCGATTTCTCCTGCCATTGTCCGGCTTGATTGCCATTGGAGCGATCTCTGCCGTGGTGACCACGCTCCTGCAGGGGTTCATGGCTGTCAAGGAAAGTGTGTGGATCGAGCGTGTCTTCGTGAATGGCACCATTGCCGCGGGCATGGCTCTGAGCTGGCTGCTTGAGTTGGAGATCGGCGGGGCGGTGGGTGCCTCTCTGGCGGGTGGGCTCGTCGGATTGGTGGCCGGCTTCTGGGCCTTGAAGCGGACCGCCCCGGGCGCATTGAACTTGAAGCTCGAGAGCAGTCCCTTGAAGGTTGGCGCGCTCTTGCGTTTCTCTTGGCCGATGCTTGGAAGCGGCGTGCTTGGCTTCCTGCTCATGTGGACCGACGTCCTGGTCATGGGGGTCTATTCCGGATCGTCTGAGGTAGGTGTTTACGGCGCGTGCGCGCGGATCGCCGTGCTTGCTCTTCTGACACACCAGAGTTTGGGGCCGGTGTTTGTTGCGCGCCTGAGCGATCTCTTCACTCGCAACGATTGGGCGGGCATCTCGCACCTTTACCACATGACGTCCCGCTGGGCCATGTGGCCTGGGCTGGCCCTCGCATGGAGCCTTGCGCTCTGGGGTGCAGACGTGCTCGCGTTGTTTGGCGAGGAGTTTCGAGCTGGGGCGTCTGTGCTCACCGTCCTGTGTGTGGGGAAGGCGGCCGCTTGCAGCAGCGGCATGGCGGGGCGTGTCTTCAATATCACGGGCAAGGCCCGGCTCAACTTGGTCAACATGCTACTGCTCGTGGGGAGCAACATCGGCTTGAACATCTTGTGGGTTCCCCAATACGGCGCGATGGGCGCCGCCGCAGCCACGAGCCTATGTCTGACACTCGTGCGGCTACTGCAGGTGATCGAGCTTCGCTTCCTGCATGGAATCCTGCCGTGGACGCGCCAGAGCTTCATCCCCTTGATTGGAACCGGAGTACTCGCTGCCTTGTTGGTTCCTTGGCGAGAAGGGCTGGGTGGTAACTGGGGGTGGTTACTTCCCATGGCGCTCTACTTCCTCGCCTGCGCCCTCTTGTACTTCTTGACTTGCTTCAATGAGGATGACCGAACTGTGTGGCGTGCGTTGCGCGGGCGCCTTGTTGGCCAGGGTTGGGGTGTGAGATGATCCTCACCGACCGATTCGTCCTGCTCAATTACCCTCGCACGGGTTCTACGTTTGTGCGTGAGGCCCTCAGTGCAATCTACGGGCAGAGTGGGTCCCGCTTGCGGCAGAATCTTCGACGCCTGCTGCCGGTCCGTGGGAAGTTTCAGGAGCTGCTCCTTCCCATCAACCGAACAGCTTCGGCCTTGAACGCTGGTCGCAAGAGCCAGCACGGCTGCTACTCCCAAATCCCTGCATCTCATCGCGGCAAGCCGGTCCTCTGCGTGACGCGGAATCCCCTGGAGAGACTGGCCTCCAAGTACACGCACGGTTTCTGGCGTGATCACCCGCCGGGCGACCTGCTGGAGTTAAAGAAGCTCCTGCCGGCCTTCCCTCGTCTCTCCTTCGAGGACTACTTGGAGATGGAACAATCTGCCGCTTACGAGGATGTTCGTCAGGGGGCGTCCATCCAGGCCGACGTGGGAGCCTGTACCTTGCACTTCATTCGTTTCTTCTACCCGGACCCCGATGTGGCGCTAGCCCGCCTGACCGATGAGAGCATCGACAGTGGCGAGTTTCTCCGCGGCATGCCTGAGATCCACTTCCTGCACACCGAGTCGCTCGTTCCCGAGCTGCGCGCCTTCTTGCACTCGGCTGGCTTCGAGCAGGAGCTGACAGCCTTCCTTGAGGACAAGCCCCCCGTGAATTGCTCTCCATCCAGTGGCGAAGGGACCCGGCGGGAGTACTTCACGCCTCAGCACGCCGAGCAGTACCGGCAAAGCAATCGCCTGCTCTTTCAGATGTTCCCCGAGTACGATGAGTGGTAACAATCGACCTCTCGTGAACTTCTTGATCGTTGGCGCACAACGCGCGGGGACAACGACCCTTGCTCGCTACTTGCAAGAGCACGAAGACATCTTCATGGCGCCTTGCAAGGAGGTGCACTTCTTTGACAGGGTGGATGCACCAGGCCATGACTGGGGTGGTGTTCGTGCAAGACAGGAGTACGAGTCCTTCTTCGCACAGCATGCCGTCGAACCCGTCGTTGGGGAGACCACTCCTGTCTACATGTATCTCCCCGAAGTTGCCGAGCGAATCAAAGCCTATAATCCAGCGATGAAACTTCTGTTTCTGCTGCGCGAACCCGGCGAGCGTGCTGTGTCCCAGTTCCATCACGAGCGCCAGCTTGGCCGCGAGATCTTGCCGATGTGGCTTGCCTTCCTCGCGGAGCCGCTGAGATTGCGGATGGCTCAGGGCGATCTTCGTAACCGTTCATCGCTTCGGCGCCACTCCTACTGCGACCGGGGGCACTACGCAACGCAGATACGACGATGCCTGGAGCACTTTCCGCGCGAGCAGATGCTCTTCCTGCGCAGTGAACAGCTCTTTGGGGAACATCTGAACTGTCTTGAGAACATCTTCGCCTTCTTGGGTGTCCCGCTTCCTTCTCGGTTGCCCGCGCCGGCTCGCCACAATCAGACGCCCGGCTCGGCGGACGGCAATGTGCGCGCTGCCATGCGGGTATCACAGACCTGCCTTCCGTCGACCTGTGAACTCGAGGATCTACTGGAGTGGGACCTCTCGTCCTGGAAGTACTCGTGAACGAGCCGTCCAAAGCGATTCTAGTAGCGGGGATGCACCGGTCCGGCACTTCTATGGTTGGAGGCCTGCTCTCCGAGCTAGGCATCGACATGGGGGAGCGGTTGATCCTTGCAGATGCGGACAACAAGCGCGGCTACTTCGAGGACGCGGACATCGTCGCCTTCCACGGCCAGGCTTTCCGTTCTCTGATGTCGCCGCAGGCATGCGGTCATGTGGATTGGGGATGGTCAGAAAGCGAAGTTGTCGATAGTGAGCGTTTGGCTGAGCATCTGCCGCAGGCACGTGAGCTCGTAGCTGAACGGGCCCTTAGGGGAGGGGTATGGGGCTTCAAGGATCCGCGCACCACGCTCGCACTAGATTTCTGGGACGGGTGCATCGAAGAGGTGCGTTACGTGCTGGTCTACCGCTATCCTTGGGAGGTGGCAGACTCGATGCTGCGTCTCGGGGCAGACGTCTTTCTAAACAATCCGACGTATGCTTACCGCATCTGGTCGTTCTACAACGAGCAGCTGATCGACTTCTACGAACGCAACAAGTCGCGCTGCATCCTCGTCAGCTCTAACGCCTTGCCATCCAGCTTGGGCTCCTTCATGGGACTCGTTGACACAAGGCTAGGGGTTGAGCACCAGCCTGCGGAATTTGAGAATCTCTTCGAGGAGAGCCTGTTCACGCGAGGAGAGCAAGAAGAGGTGCTGGCGAGTTTGACCGCGGCTGGTTTTTCGGAGTGTATCGAACTACTCAAGCGCCTCGATGACCAGGCAGACATTCCGAGCGATGGAGCTTGGCGCCAGAACACCGTGCGGCAGACCGAAATGGGGCGCCCGGACGTTCCAGCCGACATCGATCTCTCGATCATCGTGCCCACCTTCAACGATGGTATCTATCTGATCGATGCCCTCGCCAGTATCGAGCGCTGTAGACTCCCGCGCGCCGAACTGATCGTCGTCAACGACGGTTCATCCGACCCGACGACGCTTCGCATGCTCGCAGGTCTCGAACGGCAGGGCTACTACGTACTTCACAAGCCCAACGGGGGATTATCCTCCGCACGCAATGAGGCGATTGCTGCTGCGCGCGGGCGCTACATTCTCCCTCTCGATGCGGACAATCGGATTCACCCCACCTTCGTCAAGTCGGCCATCGAACTTCTAGACAAGGACCCTGAGATTGGTGTCGTCTACGGCGACCGGCAGCTCTTTGGAGCCTCGACCCAGCACATTCCTGTTCCCGAGTACGAATTCCGGAGTTTGCTCGGGGGCAACGCCATCGACGCCTGCGCGGTCTATCGCCGTGACCTGTGGCGGGAGCTCGAGGGTTACGACGAAGGGATGAGCGGTTTCGAGGATTGGGAGTTCTGGATTCGTGCGGGTCTCAGTGGGTGGCGCTTCCATCACCTCTCAATGGTTGCGCAGGATTACCGAATGCGCGCCGATTCCTTGCTTGAGCAGTGCCTCGAAGGGCAAACCCGGCGCAGGCTGTGTGAGCACATCCGAAAGAAACATGCGGATCTCTACTACTCGCACTTGCCCTGGCTTTGGCGGAGTGTCTCGACGACCCTAGCCCTGTTCGTCAAGCCACAACACTTGCAAGGATTGCGCGAGTTAGAGTCCCGAAGCTTCTGGGGTCTTGTCTGGCTCCTGTTCGGCCCAGGGAGCGTGTTCGCCAAAGACAAAACGCGACGTGGGCGAGGCGGGGTAAAGGCCGTCGGCCATCCAACGCAGTCGGTATTCGTCTCCGAACGAGGCAGTCCCGTCCAAAAATAGGATCGTGACCGATCACCTCGGATTCAGGCCGTTTCTTACACCTCAGGTGAGCGGACTGATGGTTCATGTCAGCCCGCGCCGGTGACCCCGTTGTTGTTTCGTGCCCGGTAGTCTGTCTCCTAATGTCCGCGATTGTCCCTTCATGTCCTGTGCCCACTCGCTAGCGACCAGAACTCCTGTCCTCTCATGTCCTCTATTGTCCCCTAAAAGGACACGATGTCCCATCCACGACCCCCAGCTTCCCAAGCTGAATGTCGTGGGTTCGAGTCCCATCAGCCGCTCCATTCCAGCTCCAGGTGATCGCTGGGCTTGGCGAACCTGCCCCTTGGAGCAGCCTGGCACCATCCAGAGCCCGGTAGGTTACCGGATCAGGCAGTGCCCCCTTTCCCGGCAGAACCATCGGATTACGACTTTCAGTCGCATGATCCCACCGTGGAACAGTAGATTTGATCTGCGCAATGGAAATCAAGAACACGAACAAGCGACCCCTCCGGGTGCCCCTTCCCGCTGGCAAACGCCTCTTCCTCAAGCCCGGCGAGAAAGGCCAGATCACTCCCAAAGCCGCAGAGCACCCTCCTCTGAAGAAACTGATCGACGAAGGGAGCATCGAGCTATTGGATCTCGGTCGTGGCAATTCAAAGTCCTCCGGTGGCAGCGGAGGGATCAGCGGGTCACAGGACAGCGGCGGCAGCGGCGCTGGGATTCGGAAAACCGGAGACCGCTAGCCGAGGCCAGGGGCCCAGGAAAATGCCCTCTGAGTCTGCACTCTCCCTCGTCTCAGACGGCCATTGCGTTTGGGTCGCGGGAAGTCAGGCCTACAAGACCACTCAAACGCATTTCCCAGCTGCTTCGCACGATGACTAGAGTCGCTCTCCAAGCCCTGATCGCGTTGCTGCTCTCAGCCGTAGGAGCTGCCCAGAAGCCGAACGTGGTGCTGATCATGGCCGACGACCTGGGCTACCACGACCTGGGTTCCTACGGCCACCCGAAGATCAGAACCCCGTTCCTGGATCAGCTCGCGCGGGATGGCTTGCGCCTGACCAGCTTCTATTCCGGCGCTACTGTTTGCACTCCATCGCGCATGGCGCTGATGACCGGTGCCTATGCAGCCCGTTGCGGGTGGAGCAAGGGCGTAGTCGGCCACAAGATCGACTCGAATGCAGGCCTGAGTCCGGAGGCACTGACGCTAGCCGATGTCTACAAGTCCGAGGGCTACGCCACGGGGATGAGCGGCAAGTGGCACATCGGTGACGTCGGCCCGTGCCGGCCGCACGTACGCAACTTCGACTCGGCCTACTACATCGGCAAGAGCAACAACCAGACGACAAAGCTCTGGCGGGACGGCGAGCTGGTCGAGGACCCGTTCAGCAACCGCATGCTGACCGACCAGTTCACTGCTGAGGCGGTCACCTTCATCAAGGCGCACAAGCACGAGCCGTTCTTTCTCTACGTCCCCTACACGGCTCCGCACTTCCCGGTGCAGGCGCATCCCGATTGGAAGGGCAAGTCGGCATTCGGTGTCTATGGCGACGTGGTCGAGGAGTTGGATTCGCGCGTCGGCCAGATCCTCGCCACCCTGAAAGCCGAGGGGATCGACAAGAACACGATCGTCGTGTTCATGTCAGACAATGGCCCAGAGCCGAACGAACAGGCCACGGCGGATCCCTACCGCGGCGTGAAGTGGGACGCGCTCGAGGGTGGCAACCGAGTCCCGTGCATCATCCGCTGGCCGGGCGTCATTCCCCCTGGCCAGACATCCAACGCCCTGATCGCCTCGATCGACCTGCTGCCGACCCTGTGCCAGGCCTGCGATATCGATCTGTCCTCCAAGACCACGGGTAGCCCGGCCATCGACGGCGTCAGCGTCTGGGACACCCTGCTCGGCAAGCGGACGCCCCACCCGCGCCACGAGCTGCTCATCTGGCACGGCATGCAGGGCTTGCACGCCATCCGTGTCGACGACTGGAAGTTGTTCTTGAGTCGCCCCGGCGCCGCCCGCCACAACGCCAAGGACAGCCCAGAAACCGTCGCGCTGCTAGGTGAGATGCGCAAGGGCAAGGGTCCCGTGCTCTTCAACCTGGCTGATGACGTTGGCGAGCTGAAGGACCTCAGCGCCGAATTCCCTGAGAAGGTCGAGGCACTGCGAGTGCTGGCCGAGCAGCGCCTGGCTGAGATCACACGCAACGTCATTCCGTTGGTGCTCTAAGACGCTGCAGCCTCGACATGCGCCCCATGCGCAAAGCCCTGATGCTCGGCCTGGACGCGCTCGCTTGAGATCCGTATCTTGGGGCGCGAGCCTGGCACGACCAGTGCCGGAACCGTGGGCTTCAGCGAGGTTGAGCTTCTTTTCGTTCGCTGAGGTGGAGGGTCGATAGCGGGAACCGGGCGAGCACTGAGGTTGGCGCAGACCCTTTGATTCGCTTACCCTCCTCCATTCCACCTCATCGACCAATATGTCGGGAGGCCATGACCCAAGGACTTGCCTCTATGGACGTAGTGATTCCGGCAACAGAATCGACCCAGTCAGATCCGACCCTAACGATGAATGCCAAGCGCTGGCTGGCAATAAGTCTCGCCGCTGTTCTGCCTGCGTGGATAACATCCTGTAACGCAACCGTGGTTTCTCCTCATCCTATCCCTCCGGATTCAAGTTGGCTGACCTACCCCGGGGGCCAGGGGCCAGGAGCCGGCAAGCACATCGTTCTGATCGCAGCCGATCAGGAGTATCGCAGCGAACAGTCGCTGCCCATGCTGGCCAGGACACTCTCAGAGCACCACGGTTTCCACTGCACGGTCCTCTTCAGCGTGAACGACGAGGGGCTCGTGGATCCGACGAAGAAGATCCGCTGGGAAGACAAGCAGGTGATCCACGATATCCCTGGAATCGAACATCTCGGAGAAGCCGACCTGCTGATCCTGTTCAGCCGTCTTATCACGCTGCCCGACGAGCAACTTGCGCCCATCCACGATTACCTAGACTCGGGGAAGCCCATCATCGGCTTGCGCACCGCGAATCACGGGTTCATCGACTTCAAGTACGAAGTCGACGGACGAAAGGTCCACTTCGGAGATGACGTGCTCGGCGGCTCCTTCCGCGGCCACCACGGCCGCTGGCACCAGGACTCGACGCGCGGGCTCCTCGTCGAAGAGAACCGCGACCACCCGATCCTCACCGGCGTGAGCGACATCTGGGGTCCCTCGGACGTGTATCGGACCTACGAGGAGGGCGGGGGGCTGTCCGCGGAATGCGTGCCCCTGGTCATGGGACAGCCGCTGATGAGCCGCAACCACGATGACCCGCCCAACGAGGATCTCATCGCACTGCCCGTTGCCTGGGCCAAGACCTGGATAGGTCAAGCGGGTAAGAGCGCGCGTGTCTTCCACTCCACCATGGGCAGCGCGAGAGACTTCGAGAGCGCAGGCCTGCGGCGCCTCCTATTCAACGCGTGCTACTGGTGCCTTGAGATGGAGGCACAACTGTCAGCAGACTCAAGCGTCGAAATCCTGGGCGAGTACGCTCCGCTCGCCAGCGGTTTCAACTATGCCAAGCTGGGTGTCTTTCCTCACCCGCCCTCCTACTACCGATAGTGCAATAGCTCGACGGTAAGAGGCGTGTGCGGCTCTCGCAGGAGGCTTAGCGGTCCTGATCCACGGGCCTGGCCAGAATCCCGGTAGCGCGCAGACGATCTACGCGCGCGCAGGCCCCCGGCTCTGCTAAGCGTCCCTACGCCCCAATAGCCATGCTCGCAAGTAGGCCAGTCCCACACCCCAGATCACGCTATTGAAGAGAAAAAAAGTCCATTCAAGACTGTCCGGGCTCTTATGCCCAAGCTCAAGTCCGACCCACACGAGCATCATGGGCGCAGCGAGGATCTGCACAAGCACGTCCGCAATCCTGCCCACAAGAGACCGTGTCCAATTAGGGTCGTCCATGGCCTCGGAGAAGCCCCCAAGGGCAAAGAACAAAACGACCATCGTGACAATCAGGTGCAGGGCGGAAAAACCCAGCACTTGACTTGGTGATATCTTGGCCATTGGAGCCAGCCTCATGTGTTGTTCGCAGGGTGCATGCCTGCTGTGCAATCAGGGTGCATTGTCGCGCCGCTCGCGCCAGTCTTCGATCGTGATGGCCCAGCGTTCGTGGTCGGCCCACTCGCCTGCGATCTGCAGGTAGCGTTTGCTGAACCCTTCCTGCGAGAACCCAGCGCCTTTCGCTAGTGCCAAGGAGGGCTCGTTGCGGGGTTGGATGTTGGCCTCCACCCGGTGCAGGGCCATGCCCTCGAAGGCGTGCTCCAGGGCCAACCTGATGCCCTCACGCCCGAAACCCTGACGGGCGAAGGGTGCCCCCATCCAGTAGGAGAGGTAGGCGGAGTCGAAGGCGCCTCGGACGATCTCGTTGAAACAGAAACGCCCCACAATGGCACCGTCTTCCAATCGGCACAGCATCATGCGCTCCACCTGCGGGTTGGCGGCTCCGAAGATCATGAGTTGGAAGCCCTCGGGGCTGTCGACCGCTGGAACGCCTTGCGATGGGATGGGCTCCCAGGGACGGTGAAAATCCCGACTGGCTCGGACCAGCGCCAGATACTCCTCCTGATCTTCAAGGCACGGATGCCGCAGAAAGACGCGTTCACTGCTCACGAGGGCATCGACTCCGGACTCTCCCATGCATCGAGTCTTCCAAAGGGCACTACGCAACGCACGGGAAAACTACGCAGTTGACGGCGCATCTCTACTCAGGTTGTCCTTATCGTCGAAGTGGACCTCGGCACATGATGGACCATGCTCCCCCCGATTGAGACCCTTCACAATCTATCCCTGGCGTGAATTGGACAGAACGGATTGCGTCTCGGCTATACTCGCGACCCATCGCGCTTCAGCCTCCACGAATCACGCTCCCTTCAAGAACTCAGTCATGCACGCTGGTATCAAACGAGTCCTCTTCGCCGCTATCGCCCTGTCTTCCTGTTGCGCCGTGCCTCCCGAGGAGGCTGTGCGCACAGGCCTCAATGACCGTTTCCTTGATGAGGACCTGGTCGTGGACGATTGGATCGCGCGCTTCGAGGTCGAATCTCGGGAGGTGGCGTTACAACGTGACGTGATTGTCGCAGCTCTCGAACTGGCCAATGGTGAGCGCGTTGCTGACATAGGTGCGGGCACGGGCTTGTTTCTGAAGCCCTTCTCCAAGGCAGTGGGCGAAGGTGGCAGACTCTATCCCGTAGAGATCAGCCCGCGCTTCGTCGACCACCTGCGCCAACGCGTGCAGGACGAGTCCCTCGACAACGTGCGGGTCACGCACTGCAGCGAGACGGACTCAGGGCTACAGGCTGAAACAGTGGATGCTGCCTTCATCTGCGACACCTACCACCACTTCACCTACCCCATGACCACTCTCGCCAGCCTGCACCGTGCCATACGACCGGGCGGCCGTCTGTACCTCCTGGACTTCGAGCGCATTCCCGGCGTCTCGAGCGACTGGCTTCTGGGTCACGTGCGAGCCGACAAGGCCACGTTCCGAGCCGAGGTCGAAGCGGCAGGCTTCACCTTTGAGGAGGAGCTCAGCGTGGGCCTGAAAGAGAACTACATGCTGCGCTTCAGGCGCTGAGCGGTCTCCCCAGACCGCCTCCTCCTCAACCAGACCTGCCCGAGCACGGGGTCTGAGATCGGGGGTGAAAACTGCCTTGAAGGTGCCCTGGTGCCATTCCCAGGTGATTTGCCCGGAAATCCGGGCCGGCGTGTCGGGTGGGGCCCTCGGTTCGCGTTGGAGGGGGTGTTCCGACTTCTAACACCCCTTGCTTGAGGACTCCATTTCATGCGACCCCCCCACATCACCACCCTTGCACTCTCTTCCCTCTGTCTTCTCGCCGCCTGTGGCGGTGGTGGTGGAGGAGGGGGCAGCCAATCCGCGCGACCCTCCGCCGACATTCAATTCCCCCCCCAAGCCAGCCTGACGGACGCCAATACCATTGCCGTACGCGGCACCGTCAAGAAACCTGGCAAGGTTGCCGAACTGCTTGTGGCTGGCGTTCCTGCCGTCTCACCAGACAGCTGGAAGACCTGGTCGGCCAACGTTCCGTTGGCCTTGGGCTCCAATGAGTTGAAGGTCGAGATGCGCAATGTCGAGGGCAACCTCATCGGCGACGATGAATCCGTGAGCGTCGAGCGCCAAGACGTGGTTCTGGGCAATTGCACGGGCTTGGCCATGGGAGATCCCGGCGATGGGAATGCCTGGTGGGTCGATGCCGATCGCAGCCGGCTGATCGAGATCGACCTCGCCAGTGGCGCACGCACGGCCACGACCATCATCCAGGGTCCATTCGAATTCTCTACTGGTATTGAGACTCCCGGAGATCCCGTCTTCGATGGCTCCCGCAATCGTCTGTATGTCCCCGACAAGGGGCGTATCCATGCGGTCTCTGTTGATACGGGCGTCCGAACCGAATTCTGCAGTCAAATGGGATTCAACACCATCCTGAACATCGACTATGACCTCGGGGCAGACTATCTCATCTCCTTGGAGAGGACAGGATTCCCTTTTTTCGATACCGAAGTTTACCGAGTCAACACGGACACGGGGGCTCGGCAGCAACTCGTAGCCTACAACTCTCAGGCGGGCGAGGGCATTCCCGCCTCCCGTATCAGCTTGTCAGCCGATTTAGGATTCGCGACTCTCGCTTCATCGTCCGAAATCCACATGCTCGTACTCCAAGACGGGACCATGGCTAGCCTCGGGGCAGTCCCCTTGACGGCCATTCGTGACGTCATCTATTCCCAAGCCGATGGGTGGATCTCAATCCTCGACGGGGAAGAAGGCCTGTCAAGGTTCGGGTGGTGGAACCAGACTTTCGAGGCTCTTCACCCTCTTGATGAGATGCCTTCCTCCCTTACCCTCAGCGTGGGTAACGCCCAAGGCGAATACTTCGCTACGGATGATGCGCTGGATGCCGTGTACCACATAGATATGGCTTCAGGCGCCGCCAACGTGATTGCCCGTTCCGCCATGGGCTCGGGACCCTCCCTGGAACGCATGACCGCCGAGACCGAATTTCGGGGTGAACGTCTGGCCGTCGATGAGAGTCGCAACTGCGTCTACTCCATCGCCTCGGACGGAACCCGGGCGGAATTCGCCAAGGACGGGCTCATTGCATCCCCACGGACCCTGCTAGCTCTCGGCGATACTCTCTACGTGGGCTGCTCTCAAGGAGGCCGCGTGGTCCAACTCGATCCCAATGGAAACCAGTCGCTGCTGACCGATGGTGCAGCTGACCTGGCAAACCTCCGAGACCTTGCATCTGGTCCCGATGGTGACAAGCTCGTCGCACTGTGTTCGAGCCAAATGGTGGAGATCGACATCTCCAGCGGCTTCACACGGACGATCTGCGCCGCGGGCGACGGCATGGGCCCGGATTTCCGGAATGCCGAACAGGTGAACGTACATCCTGAACTCCGGGTGGCCTATGTGACCAGCGCGGGAGCCTATGGATCTGATGAAGGTCAGGTCCACATGGTCATCCTTGACAGTGGATTCCGCGTTCTGCTCGCCGGTGAAGATCCCGACCTCGGCTCATTCGGGGCTGGCGTCGCGGTCTCCCGTCCTCGGGGCCTGGCCTTCCAAGAGGGCACGAGCTCTCTCCTCGTGGCAGCTGGTGAGGCCGGCGGAGGGGCCATGAGTCTCTACAGCCTGGATCTGACGAGCCTGGTACGGATGGAAATGAGCTCGGCAACTCTGGGGCAAGGTCCCTTGCTGGACGTGCCCGGATCTCTTGAGCGCGAGGCCTCCACAGGCAACCTGTTCATGACCGGTACGACGGAAGGGGCCCAGCTGGTCATCGACCCCATCAGCGGAGATCGTGTGATCGCCTCACGCTGACGATTGGGGAACCGTTCCCAAGGTGCACGCCGGTTCTTCCCATCGGGGAAGGGCCGGCGTCTGGCGTTGGGCTCGTCGTGGCTCAGCGCTCCGCGTAATCCAGCAATTGCGCAGCTTCTTGCGTCACTGGAGCCTCTGGACCATGCCTCTCCAGGAAGAACCGGTGGGCGGCACGTAGGGGAACGACGGCCTCCGCAGCCCGCTCCAAGGCCAGTAGGGACTTGCCCTTCACAAACCAGGATTCCGCCAGCAGGTCCTCGTTGAGTGGCACCTGGGAGGCAGCGACATCCTCTACCCGCTGGGCTCTAATCAGTGTCTCCCGGGGATTGTTCGTATGCGCGTACTTCACTCCCAACTCGAGTTGCAGCCACAGATTGTCCACATGATCCTCGCCATAGATCATGGACGCCAGTCTCAGGGACTCCTCCAAGACTTCGATCCCCTCTTCTTGCTCACCTGCCCGATATAGCGCTTGACCGAGGCTATGAATGAGGGTCAACAAGTCAGGCGCCGCAGGGTCCAACACTCCCCGGGCTTGCTCAAGAACCCGCTGCCGCAATTCGATTCCGGCAACCGCCTCGCCGCAAAGTTCCAATGCTTGCGCCAACGTGTTTTGAGCCATAAGGGTCTCGTGATGACTTACCCCCCAGGTTCTGGACATCAACTCCATTGCGGGTTCGAGCAGGACACGCGCCTCTTCCCCCCGACCCGATTCGACCTGATAGTTTGCTAGCGCTGCTGTCGCGTACAGACGAAGGGGATGGTTCTCCTTCAGGTCCGAGGAGAGGCGCCGATGCAGGCGCTTCAATAGCTCCACAGATTCCTCGGGACGCCCAAGGGCTGCCATGATCCCGGCCTCGTTCATCGTCGTCATGGAGACTTGGCTGTTGGGCGCTCCGGGAATCTTTTCGAGCCGCTCTCGGACGGAGGTGCACAAATCCAAGCCCTCTTCCTCCCTGCCTAGCCGTACCAGACAGCCCCCCAGGTCACTCTCCACACGAAGCACCCTCAACGACAATTCACCTTCCAGGTCTATCAGCACCTCGCGGGCCGTGCGCATCAACTCTTCAGCGCGAACCAGGTCGCCCGCGATGTAGACCAGTCTTGAACCAAGGTAGCCTCTCGCAATCGCCGTCGACAACTGGTGCTCCCCGACGGCAGCGGCCGTGGTCGATACGAGCTCTTCCGCGATGGTTAGTGCTGCCCCTCCATCCCCTTGAGCGTACTTCACACTCGACAGCCGAATCCCAAGCTCGACGAGCCTCAAATCCCCAGGGGAAAGGAGGTTCACCCCCAACTGAAGCGCCAACTGGACCTCGTTTTCGGCTTTGTCGAATAGCCCAAGCTGAAAGAAGGTCTCGGAAATTGAGCTGCGAAACTCCAGTTCGCCGTGGGCGTCACCTTCAAAGGTATCCGCCCCGTCTGCACTGGCCGACTCGAGCAGGCTGTCCACCCGCACGGCTACGCCAGCACCGGGAGCCAGACTCTCGATGGAGTCCAGCAGCGACTCACGAGCGGCGACCCTGCGGTTGGATTCCAATTCGCGCAAGTTGCGTTCGCTCTCCGCCTGGAAGTACATGTCGAGGCTCACCGCGAGGCCCACTCCCAGGCCAATGATCAGAATGGTCGCCGCCGTCACAGGGATACGGTTGCGAAGCACGAATTTCTTTACTCGATAGGCCGCGCTGGGAGGTCCAGCCTCCAAGGGCTCGTGCTCCAGGTAGCGGCGGAAGTCGTCTGCCAAGGCTGCCGCCGTCGAGTAGCGCCGCCCGACCTCCTTCTCCAGCGCCTTCATCAGGACCCACTCCAGGTCACCACCCAGATCCGGCTCGAGCAGACTCGGACGAACCGGCTGCCCTTCGAGGATGGCCATGGCAATTGAAGCCAGGTCCGATTTCATCTCACCGTATGGAGAGCGGCCGCAGAGAACCTCGTAGAAGACCACGCCCAGTGAGTACACGTCGCTGCGAGCATCAAGCTTGGCGCCTCGCACCTGCTCCGGACTCATGTAGCGCATGGTCCCCACGATCTCGCCGGTACGAGTCAGATCCGCGCCGAGAGCCTTCTCCAGATCCATGGCCCGGGCCACGCCATAGTCAATCACCTTGGGACGGCCTTCCCTGTCCACCAGGATATTCCCGGGCTTGAGATCGCGGTGCAGGATACCCTTGTGGTGACCGTGCTCAACGGCTGCGCAGATCTGGATGAAGAGTTCGATCCGGTCACGCAGGGTCAATTCCGGATTCGATCCGTATTCGGTGAGGATCTGGGCTCCCTCCACGTACTCCATCGCGAAGTAGGGCCAGGGCTTCTGACTTGAATCGACCCAGACGCCAGCGTCGTAGACCTGCGCGATTCCAGGGTGTTGGAGTTGTGCCAGGAAGCGCGCCTCTTCCTCGAAGCGGGCCATGTGCCGTTCGGTGGCCAAGCCCGGGGCCAAGACCTTGAGCGCCACGAGCCGCTCAGGGCTCTTCTGGAGGGCTTCAAAAACCTTGCCCATGCCACCGGCGCCGATCTCCCGGCGGATGCTGTAGCCGCCAATGTCTGATCCGGCGCCGGGCTGCTCATCCTCTCGGAACAAGCGGTGGAACGCCGTCCCTTCCAACAGGCGGGCTTGATCACTGTCTCGGGTCCCTTCCTCCAGCCGCGCCAGGCGCATGACCTCTTCGGCCAATTCCTGGTCTCCCTCGCAGAGTTCGGCAACACAGCCCTCCCGCTTGGCAGGAGCGGATTCCAATGCCTCCTCCAGAATGGGTCGGACTTTGAGCCACTGGACTTTGCTCAAGTGCGCGCCTCTTCGCTCAGGTCATCCAAGAGCCAGAGCTTCGCCGCCCGCCATCGACGCTCAACAGTACGCACACTGACGTTCAATTGGTCCGCGATTTCCTCGTGCGCCATGCCCGCATAGAACCTCAGTTGAACCAACTCCGCGAGATCGGGGTCTTCCGCTTCCAGGCGACTCAACGCCTCGTCGAGCTCAAGCACCGAGTCCACGTCTTCATCGCCCATGTGTATCTCTTCGTTCAATGATACCGGTTTCTCACCACCACCGCGCTTGATCGCCTGTCGTCCACGCGCATGGTCCACAAGTACCGAGCGCATAGCGCAAGCCGCGGCCTTGAAGAAGTGCCGCCGGCTCTCCCAAGAATGCTCCTCGGAATCCGGTTGAACCCTCATCCAGATTTCGTTGACCAGAGCCGTCGGTTGAAGAGTGTGATCGGCGCGCTGCCGCACCATCTGGATCTTGGCCATCTGCTTGAGTTCACCGTAGAGCAGTGCCACGAAGTCCTCAGGGATTGAGGCATCATCCTTGCTCATACCATTCAAGATAGCTGTCATTTGAGTCTGGAAGGGGTCACTCATGAGCCTCCAATTCTATGCTCCGGCAAACGTGAAAATGCAGAGTAATTCGGCGGACGACTAGGGTGCGGCAGCCCCACCGGCGCTTCTCAGGCTTCTACCTACGAGCATGGAGAAGGAAGTCAGGAGCACAGCAGTGAGGATGAGAACCCTATTGAAGCGGACTTCGAGTAATGGCTCACCGGTCTGAGCCGCGGGATCGACGGAAGCGACGGGCATCTCTACTTGGAAGACCACCGCGCTCGTTCTCGGGCAGCATGAGCCACTCGGGCTCCAAGCTGTCCAGAGCGACCTGCAGTCGGAGCGCGTGGCCCTCCAGGTTTTGCTCGTTGAAGTACACGAGCAGCATCTTGGCCGTGCCCACCGCTGATATTCCAAGTCCATCCAGGCTGGCAGAGGCCTCTCGACGACGAGCAAATGAGCCCAGGATCAACTCAAGGGACTCTTTGTGCTCGCCGGCCTCCAAGGCCAAACGGCCACGACCCGCCAGCGCCATGGCCACGTAGTGATCGGAGCTGGCACGGTTGGCGGGGTTGACGACGATCGCCTGCTCGTAGCGTTCAACGGCCCGACCATAGGCGCTTTGAGCGGAGGGGCCATCGCCCACACGCCGGTGGTATTCGGCCACCACGAGCGAAGCGTAGCCGGCGAACCAGTGCAACTGTGGCGAGGCATCCGGCTCGCGCATCATCGCCTCGTAGACGGCCTCGAGGCCATCGAAAGCACCCAGTCGCTGACGTCGCAAGACGCGCGTACGCAAGCGAGCGTGGAGTTCCCAGGAGTCGGGGAAGCGTCCGAGCCCCTCGTCCAGAACCCGTTGCGCATGAGCTCCGGCGCCAATGGCCGCCAGGAAGTCGTAGTACCGTACCGCGTGATCATCACGTCCAAAGGGGTGGACCGCCAGCAATGCGTGGGCGGCATGCAGATCCGTCAACCACTCCCGCGGCCACTCGCGCTTGTCACGATAGGAGTCCGCGATGGCCCGCTGCCGACCCGAGGCGAAGAGGTCGAGCACCATCATGGTGCTCCAGGAGCTGGTGTCAGCGGGCATGGAGCGCACGGCGAGGGCGGCGCGCTCCTGCGCGTTCGCCCTCTCGCCCAACTCCTGAGCGGCAGCGGCGACAATGCTGTGTACGCGCCAGTCATCCACACCCATCTCTTCAGCCTGGGCCGCGGTGCGCCGGGCGTCCTCCAGGAGCAGGCGCCGGAAGCGCGGCTCGTGCTGGCCTTCCACGGCCAGACGCAGATACGAATCAGCCAGCTCCAACAGGGCGTCCGTGTCCTGGGGCGCGGTCTGCGCCTGGTCGGCTCTGCTCTGGAGCTGATCGGCGAGGTCCAACCTCCCGGTGCTGTCCACGCGGTACTCCGCGCGCACGAGAGCCGCGGTCCACTCTTCAGCGTTGAGCACCTCCGACTTCTCCCCCAGTCCGCGGTGCACGCGGGCCAGGGTGGTGGCTTTGCGGGAGCCTTTTCCCAGACGGTCGAGAGCGTCGATCAGAGGGCCGCGCTCGGCCTCTTCGGTCATCACCTCGAGCGCATCGCCCAGCAGAACAACAGCACTGTCGGGCGCATTCTCAGACAGGTCCTGCCAGGCCACCTGACGCAGCTCGTCGTCCTTGCCGAAGAGCGCTAGGCGCAGGAGATCCACCTGCGGGATCTCGGTGTTCGCCACGGCCGCCTGCAGGATGGCCTTGCGCTCGGCACGGGTCCCCTGCCGATAGGCACGCTCCACGAATTCACGGTCGCCCACGTCACGACTGGCCGTCAGGCGCGGGGCATCCGCCAAGCTGCGGTCGGGCATGATCTGCTCGGGCGGATTACCCGTGCCGGTGCGAATGGCCTGGAAGACACTCTTGGTGTCAAACGCGTAGTAGACGTCGTAGACCTCTTCGCCCGGGACCTCGCCGGCTTCCAGCTCGGGCTCACGGGAGAGCGCAATGTGCCGGGGCGAGATGCGTTTGCCCTCGAAGTACTTCTCGTAGAGGATCGGCTCGATGGCGATGTGCTCACCACAGGTCACGGTCCCGAAGCGCGGACAGGGGATGCGCTCGCCGTCTTCATCGTGATCGCGCGGGGTGTGCCGGTAGGTGGAGGCGATCACGCACACGTAGGGCTCGTAGAGGACAGCGGCCGCGGGCTGACGATAGCGCACACCCGCGTAGTGCTCGGAGGCGATCTCCCCGTCCATGTTGACGCACACCAGAACGCGCTTGCCGGTCGCCTCGGACACTGCCCAAGCATCTTCAAAGGTGCGCTGCCAGGTGATGAGGAAGGGCATGGCCCACTCCTCGGCGGTCGGCGCGCGCCACATCTCTTCGCGTTCAAGGGTGCCCTCGGCATCGCCGGGCGTCTCGGTCTCCTCAGGCTCCTGGAGCACCTCGGGGACAACGGGCGGTTCGGGCGTCTCCGGCTCTTGGGCCAGGACGATCGTGGTCGGCATCAGGGCCGCCAGCAGGAAGGCGCGAGGTAGAAGCATGGTGACAATAGACTAGCACGGCAGAACTGAATGCCGCGTGACACGCCGTGCGGATCGGGTAAGAACCGGGCCCAACTCCCGCCTACTCGACCGTTCCCCCGTTCTACTCTTCGTCTGAGTCCCCGGTGTAGCCCAGGGCATCAAGCTGAGCTTGAACAGCGGCTGTCGTCTGCGCGGCCTGTCCGCTGACGAGTGGTTCGTCCAAGGTCCTGAGCAGAGCACGCAGCTCTTTCAGCAGCGCCTTTCCACTTCCCGATCCACTCAGATCAAGGAGCTCCTTGGGATCCTGAGCCACGTCGTATTGGTGCAAGACCTGTCGCCCGTTTGCAGCCAGAATCCACTTGCGACCACGATGGACGACGGCCATGTCCAGATTTTTTTGCCACGGCCGTGACTGGTAGCTGACGATGGGCGGCTCATCAGAGCTTTGACACAGATCCCTTCCGATCCAGTCGGAGTGGACCTGGATGCCCGCCAGACCGGTCAGGGTGCGGGGCAGATCCACCAGACTGGCGGGCGAGGAATCGTCGCGTGGCGCGAGGCCTGGCGCGTGCAGGATCAGAGGCACCGCTGCCTCCTCGTCCCAGACCCCCTGGCCATGCTCGAAGACACCGTGCTCGCCAAAGGACTCACCGTGGTCGCTTGTGAATGCCACGACCCCGTTCTCGAGAATCCCCGCGCCCTCAAGAGAGTCAATAATGGAACCGAAGGCCAGGTCCAGCGAGGCGCTGGCGAGGCGATACCAGTTCTCGTACTCGCCCAAGGTGCTTCCGATTGCCCCGGCCGCAGGAGCCCCGCGCTTGAGAGTCTCGTAATCGCTAGCGATGGCCTTCTCGAGCTTCTCGAATGAGCGGCCTACGGGGTAGCTCTGTGCCAGACGCTCGCTTGTGATGTCGTCCACACGATAGGGCTTATGGGCGCGGTAGCTCTGCACGAACAGGAACAAGGGGCGTCCATCGTCCGCGTCCAACTCGCGCTGCACGGAAGCCAGCATGCGCGGCACGTCCACCTCACCCTCCTCGAACCACTCGAAGCCCTGGGCAAAGCCAAAGGGACGGCCCACGAAACCGCCATCGGTAATGGCCACGGTGCGATAGCCGGCGCTCTGGAAGTGCTCGGCCATGGTCCAGGCCTCGTCCGGCAGGCGGTCCTTGTAGAGGCGCACTGAAACCTGGGGCGGGTAGAGGCCGCTGAACATGGCGGCCTGGCTGGGCAGGGTCCAGGTGGCGGGTGCGCGGGTGTTGGTGAAGCGCAGGCCGCCAGCCGCGAGTTCGTTCAGTCGCGGGCACAGGTCCGGGTCGCCTCCCCAGTCCGCGAGGTTGTCCGCGCGGAAGGTGTCTGCCAGAAGCAACACAACGTCGCGTGACGATGATGCATCGTCATCTTGGAGGGGAGGACAGAGGATGGGCTTCAAGAAGGCCGTGAAGCCCGCCTGGGACCCGAGGACCTCGAGGGTCAATAACCCCCGGCCTTCCGCCAGAGAAATCTCCAGGCTGCGAGGTTGCGGCACGGCATCAAAGGGCCGTTGCTCCTCAAACACGACCTCCCCGTTCCAGAGAACCCGCACGTGCGCGTCCTGCGCCGGATTCCCCACGGCCACCCAGCGCGCGCGCAGCGCGCTCCCCCGGATCGCGGCGACCTCGAAGCTCGCGCTCTGGGAGGCAAGCAGTGGAATGCCCTCCGCCGAGTAAGGGCCCAGCTCTACCCGCCAAGCGCCGCTCTTCCCCGTGCCCAGATCCAGAGACTCACTCAGAGCAAGTGAGGGCGGAACGGAGGCCGTCGCATCCAGGAGCAGGTACACCCATGGCCCGGCAAGCAGGAAGGCTGGCCGCTTCTTGATCGTCCCCAGCAGAGCATGCAACTCGTCGTTCAGTTCGAGCCCCTGCAGGGCCACCTGCTGGTGCTCTTTGGCCTTGAGCCTGGGCTGGTGCAAGGGCCCTCCGCCCCCCACCAAGGTGCTGTCGGTACCGTGCGCCAAGCCCCCGAAGGGGCGTGCCGCACGCCATACGCCTTGACCAAGTGAGGCCCAGGACTTCGCATCCAATGAGACGGAGAAGCGGGTCCCGTCCGCATCGCTGGCAAGAGACACCGGGTGGCCGTGCCAGTCCAGCTGCCCCAACTCCCCGATGGGAGGCGGTAGGAAGCCCTGAGCCAGGCGCTGGTGATCGGGAAGCGTCGGCCTGTCACCGCAACCTGCGAGCCCACTTGCGAGGAGCAGGATGGGTAGCTTCGAGGACATGCGACTCATGGCTGACGAGTATAGCAGTGCACGCCGCGCGGCTAGTTGTCCTCTCCACCCCGTGCGCGTTCACGCCAGAGCAGATGCAGCTCTCGGGCGGCACTCGCGGCGGCCTCATCCCCCAACCGTGCACAGATCTGGGACAACTTGTAGAAGGCCTCGTAGTGCGGGAAGAGCGAGACGCACTGCTCCAGACTCAGGCGCGCGGCCGCCGGGTCGTCGCGGGCGAGGTGCAGGTCGGCCCGGTGGGCGAGCACCTTGGCCTTGTCACGCGGGGCGCTGAAGCGTTCGAGGGCCGCGGTCAGACGCTCCTCGCAGTCGTCCAGCCGGCCCTCCTCGAAGTCGAGCAATGCCAGTCGGAAGGGGCTGTCGCCGCCGTCGGGGAACAGGACGCCGTCAGCCGTGTAGGCCTCGCGCGCGCCTTGCAGGTCGCCAGTCTCCTGCAGGCAGCGGCCCAAAAGAAAGAAAACCTGCCCCGCCTTGGGGTAGGTGGGGCCCGCAGCCAGGGCGCGCTCGACCCACGGCAGCGCCAGAGCGTATCGCTTCTGCTGGTGGTGCAGCCAACCCAGAAGAAAGGCCGCTTCACCATCGGAGTCCTGCCCCCACCAGGACTCCAAGGTAGCCTGGGCTGCATCCCACTGGGCCTGGGCCAGCTGCTGGCGGACCTCTTTGGCGCGCGCATCGGTGGAAGCGTCCGGAGGGGATTGGGCTTCGAACAGCGGCAGCGCAGCTTGCATGCGAGTGCGGATCGTGTCGGACGGAGGTGAACAGCCTACGGCCCACAGGACCACGCACAGGATGATTCGCTTTCTCATCGCACGCCTTCCCTGCGCAGGGTGTGCACTTGATCGCTGGCGAGATTCTCGAACGATTGCCGTTCACCGTCCGGCCACAGAACTTCAAGGCTGTGCGGCCCGGCCCCATCACCCAGTCCGAAGTGCGCTCGCGGTGAGGAGGCGCCCTGGTAGGACAACCCACCCACCAACCAGCGCGTTTGAGAGGCGCCCCCGGTGTCCAGAATCAGGCGCGCTCCCAGGCCACCGGTGTTCTGGGCTCCGGGCCGATCGTCGTGGAGCCGCACGATCATCCAATGCCCGCCAGCCGCGTCGTTGCGCAGGAGGCGCAGGGGTCCGTTGGATTCGGCGACCAGAGCGTCCAGGTCGCCGTCTCCATCCAGATCCCCGAAGGCCGCACCGCGGTCGCAGTGGGCTCCGCTCAACCAATGATCGGAAGCGAGGGGGGCCACACGCGCAAAGCGCTCGCCCTGGCGCTCGAACAGCAGGGGACTCTGGCGGTGATGCCAGCCCATGGGCGCAGTCACGGCTTCTGAGTACACATGCCCGTTGAAGACCAGCAGCTCCTCTTCTCCGTTCAGGTCCAGGTCCAGGAACGCGCAGGCCCAGCCCAGTGGGGCCATGCTCTCCATGGCCAGCCCCATGCGCCGGCTGCGATCCTCGAAACGGCCCGCGCCCAGGTTCACGTGCAGCGTGTTCGGATCGGCCATGAAGTTGGTGGTGAAGACGTCCGGCAGACTGTCGCCATTCACGTCCCCCACGGCGATGCCCATGGTGGCCTGGCCCCAGCCATTCTCGTCGAGCGCGATGCCCGCGGCCTGCCCCTCGTCCACGAAGCGTCCCTGCTCGTTGCGGCGGAACAGGAAGTTGGCCTGGGAGTCGTTACCCACCAGCACCTCGCTGGTCCCATCACCGTCCACGTCCAGGATCGTTACCCCCAGGCCGTAGGAAGGCGTGACGTTCGCAAAGCCCCACTCGCCGCTGACCTCGCGGAAGCGGCCCTGGCCCAGGTTCTCGTAGACCTCGTCAGGTTCGGCGGGCAGTCCCACGGGACCGCCGAAGACCTCTGCCCCCCGAAACTTCGCGGGCGCCGGCGGCGTGGCGGGATCAAAGCGCACGTAGTTGGCCACGTACAGATCCAGGTCCCCGTCCCCATCGAGATCGCCCCAGCAGGCGGCGGTACTCCAGTAGCGAGACCCGAAGCCATCGCCAAGGGTCTCGAAGGTCCCGTCCCCTCTTGAGCGATAGAGGACGTTCTCGCCCCAGCAGCTGACGAACAGATCTTCGAACCCGTCACCATCCACGTCAGCCACAGCACAGCCGAAGCTCCAACGCTTGAGGTCGATGCCGCACGTGGCGCTGCGATCCGCAAATCGGAGGTCGCCCAGGTTCTCGAAGTAACGCGCCCCGGGTCCCCCGTCGGGATCATCCAGGGTGGCGCCGTTGGGGACGAACACGTCCAGGTCTCCATCCCCGTCCCCATCGATGAGGGTCACGGCACCGCCCTTGACCTCAAGCAGCTGGCTGGAGGGACTGTGGCCCGAAGTCAGGTGCATGACGAGGCCAGCCTCCTCGGTGCGATCGCTCATGGGGAATCGGCCCGGATCCGAACAACCCGCCGCAAGGCACAAGCCGGCCAAGGCCCCCCACTGCCTGCATGTAGGGCTCATGTGGGATCCGGCCCGCGCCGCATGAAGTAGACCAGCGCAAATAGCAGTGACAGCCCACCCCCGATGCTCATGAAGTAGGTGAGCTGCTGGAAGAACTCGAGGCGCGAGACATCTGTGGCGAATAAGTCCTTGTACAGCTGCAAACCGACCGAACCCGTGTAGCCCACGGCGTCCGTGAGGTAGATCGCGAACACCGCGGTCCCCGCAAAGCGGGTATAGGCCAGCAGCCGATCGAACAGGACAGACCCGAAGGGCACGTAGGTCAGGTAGGCGCCCAGACCGATCAAGGTCATCCACGTTATCGAGTCCAACATCTCCCGTTCGAACATCCAGGTCACCGCACCCATCATGACCTGACCCGTGATCATGATCGACAAGGCGAGGATCAGACCCAGACGGTTGCTGCGCACGAGAGAGAGGAGCGAGAGGCAGATCATCACACCGAACGCGATGGGCACCTCCGTCTGAGTGAAGATGCCAGCGCGCTCTCCCAGGCCAAGCTCTCCCAGGATCTCCACGCCATAGTTGTCCCTGTAGTCGCGGTAGGCCGTCAGGAAGAAGTACATTCCCGACAGGAGCAGCATCCCGAGGGAGAACTCCCGCAAGAAGGCCCAGCGGCCGTGGGAGTCCATCTTCGTGCGTGGTGAGCGCTCCTCCTTGTCCGCCGCGGTTGGAAGTGGAAGCTGCGTGAGCAGGTAGACCCCCAGGAGGAAAGGCAAAAAGAACAACGCCCCGGTGGCAAAGGGCATCCAATACTCGGTGACCCCCCACGAGGACATCAGATAGCGCCCCACGTCCTTCACCATTCCGCTGGCCATGATGTACGAGCACGACATCCCCGCCAGCATGAACTCGGATGTGCGGCGCCCCTCCAGGTAGAGCACGACCGTCCCCCATACCATTCCGAGCGGCAAGCCGTTGGCGAAGATGGCGAGCACCTTCAGATTTCCGGGCAGGACCGCAAAGAGCAGCAGGGCCGCCCAAGCGGCCACGATCAGTCCCACCAGAAGTCGAGCCCGACCGCGCACGCCCGTCTCCGAGCAGAACTTCATGCCCACGAACTTGGAGATCGTGTAGCCGACGATCTGCGCGATCACGTAGGTGCTCTTCACATCCAGCGCCGTGCCCATGAACTTCAGCTCTTCATAGGTCGCCGCCGCAAAGGGCTTGCGGAAGGCGTACATACAGAAGTACGTGGTGAAGCTCGCGACGATGGCGTAGACACCCATGACTCCGGGGCTGGAGCGATCCAAAGCCCCGCGAATTCCGGTGGAGGGATACTCTCGAAGGCCATCGGGTTGGTTATTCATGGGGCATCCAGTCTAGACTCGGCCTCCCGTACGGATCCACGATCCCCTCCAAGCACCTGAACATGGCCCTCCAAGTCCACTCCCCCTACGACGACGCGCTGGTGGCCGAGTTGGATCTGGATACCGGCGCGAGCCTGGAGGGGAAGTTGGAGCGCGCGCGCGCTGCCCAGACCGATTGGCGCAGGGTGCCCGTGGCGGAACGCGTAGAGCGAGTCGCGCTTGCCATGGAGTGGTTCCGCGAGCACACCGATGAGGTGGCGCGGGACGTCACCCTGCAGATGGGCAAGCCCCTGGCCCAGGCCACGGGGGAGGTCGGGGGTTTGCTGGAGCGCGCACAGTTCACGATGGACATCGCGCCCGAGGTACTCGCGCCCGAGATCCTGCCCGCCAAGGAGGGTTTCCGGCGGCGCATCGAGCACGCGCCCTTGGGCCTGGTGCTCGACATCGCCGCCTGGAACTATCCCCTGCTGATCCCGACCAACGTGATCTTCCCCGCCCTGCTCGCCGGGAATGCCGTGCTGCTGAAACACAGCGCCCGCACACCCCTGTGCGGCCAGCACTTCGAGCGCGCGTTTGAAGCGGCGGGGATGAGCTCGCTGGTAACGCACCTCGTTCTCGACCACGCGGGCACGACTGCTCTGATGGGCGATGCTCGGGTGGGGCACGTCGCCTTCACCGGATCGGTGGACGCGGGCCGCCGCATCCACCGCGCGGTGGCCGAGCGCTTCATCGACGTGGGCCTGGAGCTCGGCGGGAACGATCCCGCCTACGTGGCGGCCGACGCCGACCTCGAGGCCACGGTAGCGGGCGTGGTGGACGGCGCCTGCTATAACGCCGGCCAGTCCTGCTGCGCGGTGGAGCGTGTGTATGTACACGCCGACGTGTATGACGAGTTCATGGACCGCGCGCGGGTGCTGATGGAGGCCTACCGCATGGGCGACCCACTGGATCCGACAACGACCCTGGGACCTCTGGCCGACGCGAGCAGCCTCGAAGGGATGGCTCGCCAGGTCGAAGACGCCTGCCGCCGGGGAGCGAGCGTGGTCACCGGGGGCAGCGCATCACAGGGCCGCTTCTTTGACGCCACACTCCTGGCCGGCTGCCCCAACGATTGCGAGGTCATGCAGGAGGAGAGCTTTGGCCCACTTCTTCCCGTCCTGCGCGTGGAATCCGACGACGAGGCCCTCGCCCACGTGAACGACACACACTTCGGCCTGACAGCCTCCATCTGGACCGTCGACCCCGAGCGCGCGGAGTGGTTCGCCGCCGGACACGAAGCGGGGACCATCTTTCAGAATCGCTGCGACTATCTGGATCCGGCCCTACCCTGGACGGGCGTGCGCGACAGCGGCAAGGGCTCCACCCTCTCCCGCCATGGATTCCACCACCTGACCCGGCGCAAGGCGATCCACTTCCGGGACGCCCCGGGCTGAACAGCTACTCGGGCGTCACGTAGGCGCCGGTGATCCCGCCGTCCACCACGAAGTCCGCCCCGTTGACGTACGAGGACTCCGAGCTGGCCAGGAACAGGGCCGCCTGGGCCATCTCGCTGGCCTCACCGAAGCGCCCCATGGGGATGTGCACCAGCCGCCGTTGGCGTTTCTCTTCGGTATCCAGGTAGTCCATCAGGAGCTTGGTACGCAAGGGGCCAGGACACAGAGCGTTGACCCGGATGTTCTCGCGCGCGTGGATGGTGGCCAGCTCACGGGTCATGGCCAAGACGCCGCCCTTGCTGGCGGTGTAGGCGATCTGCGCTGTCGCGGCGCCCATGAGAGCGACGAAGGAGGCGGTGTTGATGACCGATCCACCACCGGCGCGCCGCAGGGCCGGAATGCCGTGCCGGCAACCCAGAAACACACCCTTCAGGTTGATGTCGATGGTGCGCTGCCAGACCTCGTCGCTGGTGGCCTGGCTGTCTCCGTCGTTGCCATCCATGATCCCCGCGTTGTTGAACAGCACGGTCAGCTTGCCGAAGGCCGACTCGCAAGCCTCGACCATGCCTGCACAGTCCTCGTCCTTGGAGACGTCCGCGTGAACGAACCGGGCCTGACCGCCAGCCTCTTCAATAGCGGCCACCGTGTCCTGTCCAGCCCCGTCCACCACATCGACGACCAGAACGGCGGCGCCCTCTGCAGCAAACAACAGGGCAGACTCGCGGCCGATGCCATTGCCGCCGCCGGTGATCAGAGCTACCTGGTTTTCGAGTCGCATGAGAGCTGCCTGGGTTCAGGGTTGAGCGCGGGCCACGAGGTCGTTGAAGAGTCCCTGCTGGAGAGGATCTTCCGCTGCGGAGAGTTCGGGATGCCACTGCACCGCAACAAGTTCAGGATGGGATGGAAGTTCCAGGGCCTCGATGGTGCCATCCGGAGCGCTCGCCACCACGACCAATTGTGAACCTGGTTGATCCACGGCCTGGTGGTGCCAGGAGATGGTGTCGCAGCGGGTGCAGCCGAGACTGCGGGCGAGACGCGAATCCGGTTCGAGCTCGACCGGGTGGGACACGGGCTCGCGCGGGGGTAGGCGATGGAGGACTTCCTCCCCCACCCTGTCCGGCAGATGCTCGATCAGGGTCCCGCCAAGGACCACGTTCAGGACCTGCAGTCCGCGGCAGATCCAGAGGCTCGGGAGGTGCCGGTCCAGAACGGTCGCAGCCAGGGCCAGCTCGGTGCGGTCGCGCTCCAGATCCACACCGTAGTTCTCAGCGGCTCCGGTCCCGCCCCAGGTCTCAGGAGCCAGGTCGCCACCACCGGCCAGGACGATTCCGTCCAGGTCGTCGAGCCAGCCTGCCGGATCGGGTTCGCCAGGGGGGAGCAGGACCACCCGTCCGCCGGCCGCCCGCACACAGGTGACGTACTCGGCTGGCAATGTCAGCCGCCCCTGTGGGTCACGGCCATAGGTGGTGATCCCGATACGCAACGTGCTCAGATCTGCTCGAAGTAGCGACGCCGTTCCCAGTCCGTCACCGCGGCATCGTAGGCCGCCTGCTCGTGGCGCAGGAAGTGGGAGTAGTGGTCCACCAGCGCGTCACCGAAGGCCGCGCGTGTAAAGTCGCTGGACTCGAAGCGCTCCACGGCCTGTTCGAGACGCACCGGCAAGACGACCTGGTCCTTCGCCTTGTAGACGTCCCCGCGGAACATGGGCTCGGGCTCCGTTTTCTGGGCGATGCCATCCAGGCCCGCAGCCAAGGCGGCCGCGAACACCAGGTAGGGATTGCAGTCAGCACCGGGGACGCGGCACTCGATACGCAGGGACGGGCCGCTGCCCACCACGCGGAAACCCGCGGTGCGGTTGTCGTAGCTCCACGCCGCACTCGTGGGCGCCCATGAGCCTGACTGGAAGCGCTTGTAGGAGTTGACCGTGGGCGCATAGAGGGCCATCAGCTCGGGAAGGTGCCCCATCCAGCCACCCAAGAACCAGCGGAACTCGTCGCTGCAACGGATGCCCTCGAGGTCACCGTCACCGGCAAAGGCGTTCTTTCCATCACGCCACAAAGAGAGGTGCACGTGACAGCTGGAGCCCGCCCCGTCCGCATGGGGTTTGGCCATGAAGGTCAGGCTCTGGCCCAACTGGTCGGCCAGATCCTTGGCGCACTGCTTGTACACCACGTGGCGGTCCGCCATGGCGAGCAGCTCACAGTGGCGGATGTTGAGCTCATGCTGGCCAAGGCCCCATTCGCCTTTGCTGTTCTCCACGGGTACACCCGAGGCGGCCAGGTGACGGCGCATGGCACCGATCAGGTGCTCGTCCCGGCTCGCGTTCAGCAGGTTGTAATCCTGGATGACCGAGCTGCTCGGAGTGAGGCTGTGCCAGTTGGCCTTGGCGGCCTCCCGATAGCTGTCCTCGTAGACGAAGAACTCCAGCTCGGAGGCACCTGAAGTCTGCAACCCCATGGCCGCGGCGCGCTCCAATTGAGTCTTCAGCGCGGAGCGTGGTGCAACCGACACGAGCTCCTTGTCCTGCCCGGTCACGACGTCGCATAGCACCAGAGCCGTGGCCTCGCGCCAGCTGAGCACACGCAGGCTCCCGAGGTCGGGTGCCAGGTGCAGGTCCCCGTAGCCCTTCTCCCAGTTGGCGAACTCAAACCCGGGAATGGGCTCCATGTCCATGTCCACGGTCAGCAGATAGTCGCAGGCGTGGGCCTCGCCTCCCCCTACCTCCTCCAGGAAGAATCCCGCATCGTAGGTCTTGCCCATCAACCGGCCGTAGTGATCCGTGAAGGCCACATCGACCGTGTCGATCACCCCCTCCGCTACGCAGCGGCGCAGGTCGTCCAAACTCAGCATGCCTTCTTCGTGACTCATGGAAGCGGTTCCTGTTGGCTAGCATACCCCGCCAAAGGACCCCTGGGCGGCTCCGCAAAGGGGGCTATAAGGCACACAAGAGCAAAACACCGTCAATCCGGTCCCAACGCTAGACTGGGTTTTCCAGAATCCAGCGTACCCCAGAGACCATCCCTCAGATCCGGACCATGTCCAGCCCATTCCTAGACGACCGCCGTCGTGCCCACCACTTCCTGAATCGGTTCTCGCTCGGGCCCACGCCTGGCCTGCTAAAGGAGGTCACGGAGATCGGCCCGGAGAAATGGCTGGACAAGCAACTTGAAGGGCGCGCGCTGCCAGACCGGCGGCTGACACGCCAACTGGTCAAGCTGGGGTCCTACGCTCTGACCAACCGGGAGGTCATGGACGAGTACGTCCTGCCCACCCCGGACAACCTGAGCCAGGAGGAGCGCAGGCGCAGGCAACAGTTGCGCAACGTGCCCGCCAGGGAGCTGCGAGATGCCGTCTTGCTGCAGGCGGTCTATGGCGAGGATCAGGTCAAGGAGGTGGCCTGCGACATCTTCCGCAATCACTTCACGGTGGCGACGGACGTGGGCCGTGTGCGCTACTTCGCCACGGAGTATGAGCGGGAGGTGATCCGCAATCGGGTCTTCGGCTCCTTCGGCGATATGCTCTCGGCCAGCGCCAAGCACCCGGCCATGCTCGACTACCTCGACAACGCCGTCTCACGCCGCCCCCCCACCAAGGCGGAACTCAAGCAGGTTGAGCTCCGGGTACGGCAACGGACGCGCTCGAAGGAGCAGGGTGAGCAGGCGAGCGACATCGCCGCGCAACGTGGCCTGAATGAGAACTACGCCCGCGAGCTTCTGGAGCTCCACACCCTTGGAGTGGACAACTACTACACCCAAGCCGACGTGGAGTCAGTCGCGCGCATCCTGACGGGCTGGACCATTGAGAACGATGGTACGAAGCCCCTCGGATTCCGCTTCAGCGACGACATGCATGCGGGGGGAAACAAGAAGGTCCTGCGCAAGACCATCAAGGAGAACTCCAAGCAGCCCCTCGCGGAGGGCGAGGAGCTCCTGGACATGTTGATCAAACACAAGGGCACGTCCGAGTTCATCGCCTGGAAGCTCTGTCGGCACCTTGTGAATGACGCGCCTGACGAGAAGATGGTGGCGCGGGTCGCTGGAGTGTTCCGAAAGACCAAGGGTGACCTCCGGAAGGTCTATCGGGCCATCGCCACCGACGAAGAGTTCTATGCCCCGCGCAACATCCGCGCCAAGTTCAAGCGGCCCTTCGAGTTCGTGGTCAGCGCCTTGCGCGCTACCGACGCGGAAATCGACGACTGCTCGCGGATCCATAACGCCCTGGGGGCCATGAACGAGCAGCTCTACCTGTGCAAGGACCCGACCGGCTACTACGACCAGGCCGAGGCCTGGTTGGACCCCGGCGCCTTCGCCGTGCGGTGGAAGTTCTCCAGGGACCTGCTGCAAGGCAAGATCGACGGGGTCAAGGTTTCGCCCGCGATCTATGACGAGCTCAAGGACTCCGAGCCCGCCACCTGGAATGGCCTCTTGCTCGAGCGCTTCCTGCCCTCCGGTGCTGCGGGCGAGACGCGCGCCGCCCTGGGCAAGACGCTGCGCGAGTACATTGAGCTGGGCTACAACAGCCACGTGGAAGAGCTCGCGCCCGCCCTGATCAGCATCATCCTCGGCTCTCCCGATTTCCAAAAGCAGTAACGCGCGCCACACCCCTGGGCCTCAGCCATGACACATCACTCCATCAGCCGCCGCCGCCTACTCCAGACCACGGGCGTCAGTCTCGCGAGCCTACCCCTTGCCTCCCTGGACTCCGTCAGTGCGGCATGCCTGAGGCCGCGCGGCGAAGACAAGCCTCTGCCAGCCCTGATCACTATCTTCCTGCGTGGAGGTGCCGATGCCATGAACATCGTGGTGCCCTACGGCACCAAGCGCTACTACGACATCCGACCCACCCTGGCCATCCCTCCCCCGGACAGCGAGGGCGGCGCCCTCAAGTTGGACAAGAAATTCGGCTTGCACCCGGCGCTGGCGGACCTGATGCCGTTCTGGGAAGCGGAGCAGCTTGCTCCCATAGTCTGCGTCGGCTCACCGCATTCCACGCGCAGCCACTTCGACGCCCAGGACTTCATGGAGCGCGCCGCTCCGGGCCTGCGAACGGTGCACGATGGCTGGTTGAATCGCTACCTCGCCCTCTCCCACGACGCGCGCAAGCCCCGCCGCGGTGAAGCCGAAAAGGCCAACATCCTGCGTGCAATGGCCATGCAGGGCCTACTACCCCGCTCACTGCGCGGCCCCCATGCGGTCCTGGCCGTGCCCTCCAAGCGCGTCCTCAACGATGACGCGACCCTGGCTATGTTTGGCCCTCTGTACGGCAACATGGCCGACGACGGCATGGACAGCGAGGTCTCAACCGCTGAGACGAAGGGAGGTATCGTGTACGAGACGGGCCGCAACACCATGGCCACCATGAAGCGCTTCCGAGAAATCGTGGACGAATCCAAGAACTCGGGCAAGGTGCGCTACCCCGGGGGGGGCCTGGGAGACAAGCTCAAGGACGTGGCGCGCGTCATCCGCGCCGATGAGGGATTCGAGGTCGCGGCTCTGGACATCGGTGGCTGGGACACCCACTCCAATCAGGGAGGCAGCGAGGGCAACATGGCCAACCGATTGGGCAACCTGGGCGGCTCCCTGGCGGCCTTCATGACGGACCTGGGTCCGCACCTGGAGAATACGACCATCATGGTCATGAGCGAGTTCGGTCGCACCTGCCGCGAGAACGGCAACTACGGCACGGATCATGGCCATGGCGGCATGATGCTCGTCATGGGCGGCGGCGTGGAGGGAGGCAAGGTCCTGGGCAAGTGGAACGGCCTGGATGACGACAACCTCTACCAGGCACGCGATCTCGACGTGACGACTGATTTCCGTGACGTCTTCTACGAAGTGCTACGCAAGCACATGGACTTCGAGGTGCCGCGCGATTTCTTCCCAGGCTACAAGCCAGATAAGCTCAAGGGGCTGATGTCCTAGTGCACTGCGGAACAAGCCCCGGAGAGTGAGGGTAGATTCGAGTCATGCTGTGTGTCGCGCGTATCTTCGGGCTATGGCCCCTGATTTCGGCCTGCCTGCCGGTGCTCGCGGCGCAGGACCTGGCGCAGGATTCCCCGTGGAAGGTGCCGCAGGTCACCTTGATTGCGAAAGGAACGGAGGCCGAGACGCCCTGCTGGATTCTGACCGCAGAAGAAACGGGCCCAACGGTCCTGATCGTGGGAGGCATGCACGGCAACGAGCCCTCGGGAGCGGCAGTCGCTGAGCAGATCACGTCCTGGTCCATTGGTCGAGGCCAACTGATCGTCGTACCGCGCGCCAACGTGCTTGCACTTGAAGCCGAACAACGCCGCACCCCGGGCAAGCTGGGGGATGTCGGAGACCTGAACAGACAGTTCCCCCGCGATGGTGAGCCCAGCGCGGGCATCGCCACAGCACTCTGGGGCTTGCTTGAGATTCACGACCCAGACTGGGTGATCGATCTCCACGAGGGTTTCGACTTCCACCGCACCAATCCCAAGAGCGTCGGAAGCAGCATCATCCATTGCGCGGATGCACGCGCTGAAGCGTTGGCGCTGAAGTTGATCGCCGCAGTCGACGCAACCATCGAGGAACCGGGCCAGCGTTTCGATCGCCTGCGCACCCCAGTCGCCGGAAGCCTGGCCCGGGCAGCGTGGGAGAAAGAGGGGGTGCGCTCGATGATCTTCGAGACGACGACCAAATCGCACGTACTCTCCCACCGTGTTCGTCAACATCGACTGCTGATGCACACCTTCCTGAGTGAGCTTGGGATGCAACCCAGCCCAGCCGCCACCGTCATAGGCCCCGGGATTGCGCCCAACCAGATACGGGTCGCGGTCTTCGACGGTTCGGGTACTGGCAAGGGCGCAGCCAGCACCATGCGTAGCGTCCTTGAAGGTCAGACGGGTTGCATCGTTCGTCTGATTGGCAGCCCAGATGTCCGGGCAGGAGTCCTCTCCCAGTTCGACATCGTGGTCCACCCCGGCGGCTCGGGCAGCGCCCAGGCGAAAGCACTGGGAGTGGAGGGCCGGGCCCAGGAGGTGGCTTTCGTGCGCGCGGGCGGTGGTTACCTGGGTGTATGCGCGGGAGCCTACCTGGCCTCCTGCAACTACGATTGGTCCCTGGGCGTACTCGACGCACAGGTGATCGACCGCAAGCACTGGCGCCGCGGGGTCGGCGGCGTAGACGTCGAATGGACCCCGCTGGGCAAACGCACGCTTGCAGGCGGTAGCTCGGCCCAGGAAGTGCAGCTGTTTGAGATCCAGTATGCCAACGGGCCCATTTTTCTACCGGGTGAAGTGGAGGGCATACCAGACTTTCAGGCGCTGCTCGTCTATCGCGGAGAGATCGCAAAGAACGGGGCGCCCAAGGGTGTCATGCCCAGTACCGCGGCGGTGATTCGCTCGTCATTCGGCCAAGGTCGAGCCATGGCCTTCAGCCCGCACCCAGAGAAGACAGATGGACTGCACGCCCTCCTGCACAACTCCCTGCTCTGGCTGGCGGGCGACGGGCAGTAGAGACGCTCTGGGAAGGCCCCTGGATGAGAACCTCTGAAGCAGAGGTGGGGCGGAACCGATTGGTTCCCCCGCTCGTCCCACAACTCTGGCATCCTACATCCGTTGTCCCAGGGCCTGCCCCGGGATTTCTCTAGCCCCCACACCGGTTCTCAGCCTATTCCCCCATGCAATTCCGCATCCATAAGCACACGTTCGCGCCCCTCGCTCTGATCGGCGCCCTCTGCGGTACAACCTTCGCGCAAGAGGCCCCGCCCCCGTTCATTCCCGTCAGCTACGCCTATGACACCGGTTGGGTGGAGAACCGCTCGTCCCAACGCATCGTCACCATTTCGTTCACGGTCTACCAGCCCCAGGCCGAGTGGATGAGGCTCTACTTTCAGGACGTGCACCTGGGACGCAACCCCCAGGTGCCTGGCCAGGGTTCCATCCTGCGCATGACCGCCTTCAAGGACGGTGCGGTCCAGGAGATGAACACGACGCACGTGGACCAGTGGCAGAAGTCGAGCGCCTACTTCAACGGAGAATCCGTGCAGGTCGAAGTGTTGGCTGATCCTGGAACGCGCTCACGACTGGTGATGCGCGCCCTGGACATGGGGCTTGCCCCGGCTGACGACCCGTCCCAGTGCGGTTCTACCGACGACCGGGTGCCTTCTTCGGACCCGCGCTCCGCGCGGCTGCTCCCTATCGGCTGCACAGGCTGGTTGATCAACGACTGCGCGCACTGCTTCTTGACGGCTGGCCACTGCACCTCCGGCGTCTCCGTAGCACAGTTCAACGTGCCCAACTCCAGCTCCGGCGGCGGCCTCAACAACCCCCCGCCGAAGGACCAGTATGCGGTCGACTCCTCGTCCATCCAGAGCAACGGTGGCCAGGGAGTGGGCAACGACTGGGGGTACTTCGGTACGTACCCCAACAGCACGACCGGATTGACTGCCTACCAGGCGCAGGGTTCTGCGTTCAACGTCGTTAATCCGCCGGGTACGAGCAACAACACGATCCGGATCACGGGCTATGGCGTGGACAACGGCGTCCGCAACCAAACCCAACAGACCCATGTGGGCCCCTTTGTCAACTCAAGTGGCACAACAGTGGGCTATGTAACGGATACCCAGGGGGGCAACTCCGGCTCTCCGGTGATCTGGGAACAGACAGGCGACGCCGTCGGTATCCACACACACGGTGGTTGCAGCAGCACGGGTGGCAACAACTGGGGAACGGGCGCCAATCATAGCGCCCTGCAAAACGCTATCTCCTCCCCCAAGGGCGTCTGCGCCTCGGGCAACTCCATTTTCTCGGATGGATTCGAGAGTGGCGACTATCTGGCAGGTAGCTGGGTGGTGCAGAACAAGAAGGCCAAGATCCGCAAGCGGGCAGGCAAGACTGGAAACTGGGGAGCACGACTCAAGCGCAAGACCTGGATTGAGCGGGCCGTGGACACGACCGGCTTCTCCAACGTCACGTTCAGCTACTGGCGCAAGACCAAGAACCTGGCCTCGGGCGAGCACATGCGGGTCCAATGGTGGGACGGATCGAAGTGGAATACATTGGAGGACGCTACGGGTACAAGTTGGGGCCAGGTCACCTTCTCCCTACCCGCAAGCGCAGACAACAACTCCAACCTCAAGATCCGATTCCGCACAAACTCCAACCAAAAGAAGGGCTGGGGAGACGTGGACGACGTGACCGTGGCCTCTTGTAGCTGATCGGCCTCCAGCTGATTCCCGGCCCCACGCTTGGCGTGGGATCGGTAAGATGAGCCTCCACGCCCGGTCGACCCCGCGGGGTCGACCGGGTTTTCTTGTGTTCCAGCGCCAGTCGGATGCGCTCACGTCCCCTCTCAACGAGGATTTCGACCCATGCACCTGTTCACGGCCCGTCGTAGTTTCCTTCCCGCTCTGTTCCTGCTCACGGCGCTGGGTGCCCGCGCCCAGGAAGCCGAGAGCGAGGCCGACCTGATCGCGAAAGCCAAGGCCATCCATGAACGGGTCATCACCCTCGATACCCACAAGGATATTTCTTCGGATCTGGCCTCGGAGAAGGCCCCCAGCGATCCGGGCGAGAAGGAGCGCTTCCTCCTACGCAACGATCCCACGTTGGAAGGCCCCAACCAGGTGGACTTCCCCAAGATGCGTGCGGGTGGTTTGGACGTGGCTTTCTTCATCGTCTACGTGGGCCAGGGGAAGCTCAATGAAGAGGGCTTTGCCCGTGCCGCCCAGCAGGCTCAGGACAAATTTGATGCCATCCATCGCATGGCCCGGCGCTTTCCTGAACACATCGGCCTGGCACGGACGCCTGACGACGTGGAGCGCCTCCATGCGGCAGGCAAACTGGTGGCTTGCATCGGAATCGAAAACGGATTCGCCATGGGCACGGACGTCTCGCGAATCGCCGAGTTCCACGCCATGGGCGCGCGCTACATGAGCATCGCCCACAACGGGCACAGCCAACTCGGCGACTCCCACACTCCCGTTGAGCCTCTTCATGGTGGTCTCACGGACCTGGGCCGAAGCGCCATCGCCGAACTCAACCGCTACGGCATCATGGTGGACGTCTCGCACTCCTCCAAGGCCACCATGATGGAGGCCGTGGCTGCCTCCAAGGCTCCCGTGATCGCGTCCCACTCTTCCGTGGATGGCATCTTCCCCCACGGCCGCAACCTGGACGATGAGCAGTTGCGAGCCCTGGCCGCCAAAGGCGGGGTCATTCAAACCGTAGCGTTCAAGAGCTATGTCAAGGGGGATGATGCCAGACGCAATGCCATCGCCGCACTGCGCGAGAAGCTCGATCATCCCCGCCGCCGCAGTGGAGAGCCCATCTCGGATTCCCCCGAGGCCGTCGAGAAGCGCCGCCTCTTCAAAGAGGGAGTGGCTGCCATAGAAAAAGCCCATCCCCCCGCCAACGTCTCGGATTTCGCCGATCACATCGACCACGCCGTGGAGGTCATAGGGATCGATCACGTTGCCATCAGCTCGGACTTCGACGGGGGTGGCGGCGTCACGGGTTGGAACTCCGCGGCCGAGACGTTCAACGTAACGCTGGAGCTAGTACGCCGCAGCTACAGCGAGGAGGAGATCAGAAAGCTCTGGTCGGGAAACACGCTTCGGCTGTGGCGCGATGTCGAGGCTGTCAGTCGGCGATTGAATAAGAAGTAGAGATCCTGCACCGGCAGCCGCTCTGGGTGAGCCAGAGCACGGTCCCCTGCACAGGGCGATGCCTGTCAGTCCTGCCGGCCCGGATAACTGCAGGATGGACACATCCGGGGCCTCCGGCCAGCCAACCTCTCGCGCAGAGAAGGCTGGCCCACAACAGCAGTCGTTTCCGTCACCCTTCCGGTGCTATGATCCCCGCATGGCCCCCCCGCCGGCTGACCCTTCCCCCGATCTGCACCCCGGCAATCGCAGCCTGACCCGTGCCTGCCTTGTGGCCATGGTGCTCGGCTGCTACTTCTCGGTCGCGGCCATGCACATCCTGCTTGGCTTGGCATTCGTCAGTTGGGTCTCCAGCTCCATGCCTGCCCTGCGGCATCCCCTGCGCACGCCACTCATGTGGCCCATGGCGGGCTTCGTCTTGATCGCGGCACTCTCAGCGATCCTGGCCTGGAATCCGATGAGCACCAAGGAGGCCTTCAGCTTCGCCACTCCCTTGCTCGTCTACGTCATGACGCGCGACGTCATGGCCGGGCCGAGTCTTGTAAACCGTTCGGTCCAGTACGTGATCTGGGGGGGCATCCTGGCTGCCGGGTTGGGCCTGGCCCAGTCCGCCTTCGAGGCCCAGGGGTTCAGGATCTCCGGCAGCCTGAGTCGATATGGAACCTTCTCCGGTGTACTGCTGCTGGCTCTGATGCTGAACCTCTCGCGAGCCATGTTCGGAGCCAGTACGCGCGAGCGCGTCCCATTGCTGCTGGGCCTAGGGGTCATCGTCTGGGCACTCGTCATGACCGAGACCCGCGGAGTGTGGGTTGGTCTTGTAGCGGGGGGGGCAACCCTGATTGGCCTGTGGAGGCCACGCGCTCTGGTAGCGCTACCCATCGTGTTGATAGGGGCCTATCTCGCTGTACCGAGTTCCATTCAAGAGAACATTCAATCTGCGTTGGACGGGTCAGACCCCGTCGTCAGCGAGCGCCTGACCGAGTTGGACCATGGAATCGAGATCATCCTCGACAATCCCATCCTGGGCGTGGGCCCACGCATGGTGCGCGAGGTCTACGACGACTACCGCACACCAGAAGAGGCGGCCCTCGAAGGTCGCGTACCAAGATATCTGCACAACAACGCCATTCAGATCGCAGCAGACCTGGGCCTCTTGGGTCTGGGCTTCTGGTTGGCGATCTGGATCAGCTGGTTTGTGAGAGTAGCCCGCTCCTACGCGCGTGTGGATGAGAGCGACCACGCCAGCCGCGCGGTCATCGCAGGCTGCCTGGCCGCCATGGTCGCGTTCCAGGTCATGGGTTTGTTCGAGTACAACATGGGCGATTCAGAAGTGGCGTTCCTGAGCCTGTTCGTGTTTGCCCTGCCACTTGCCATCGAGGCCTACTCGGGGGACTAGGGGCTACGGCTCCCAGGGGCTCCGGACCGCGGCCGGCCCAAAGGCGTTTTCCAAGTCGAGCCGTTGGTTTGTGAAACCGCCTGGGCCCCGCGCTACCCTGCACACCATGTCCTGGACCGTGTATGTGCTCCTCTCTGAATCCCACGGGGTCACCTACGTGGGCATCAGCACGGACGTTGAGCGCCGACTCCTGCAGCACAACGGCGAAGTGCCGGGAGGGGCACGCTCGACAACCCGGGGCAGGCCCTGGGAACTGGCGGTCACTTACGGGCCCTACCCCGATCGGGGACGCGCCCAGGCAGTGGAATATCAGGTCAAGCGGAGACGCGGAAAGCAGAGGCTGGACTGGGTCGAGGACGAAGAACCGTGACCTGTACCCCAGACCGCGGTCCCCTATCGGGATTCTCGCGTCTCCCTGGAAGCATCCCCGGATTGCAACTGCACAGACTCGTATAGCGGCCTAGACTGGAATGGACATCCCTACCCTCTGAGATCCTGCCTTGCCGCCCACCCAACCCACACGGCGCGAAATCCTACGCGCTGGCGGGAGTTCCCTGCTCGGACTCTCCCTGGCTGATGCCCTGCGAGCTCAGGCCTTGTCCACGTCTCTGAGCGGCGGGCCGGGTTGGGGCCGCGCCAAGGGCGTGATCCTGGTCTTTCTCCAGGGTGGCCCCAGTCACCTGGACCTGTGGGACCCGAAGGAAGACGTGCCCGACTCCGTGCGCAGCCCCTTCAAGACGATCCCCTCGAAGGTGGAAGGGATGGAGGTCACAGAGCTGTTGCCCCGCGTGGCAGAGATCACCGACCGGCTGACGTTCATCCGCACCATGAGCTACTCGCCCATCGGCCTCTTCAACCACACGGCGGCTCACTACCAGATGCTCACGGGCTATACCGCCGACAAGGTCAGCCCCTCGGGACAACTGGATCCCCCATCGCCCAAGGACTTCCCCAATCTGGGGTCCAACATCGCTCGCCTGAAGCCGCCCGAAGAAGCCATGCTGCCCTTCGTGATGATGCCGCGGCCCCTGCAAGAGTCCAACGTTATCGGGAAGGCAGGCAACGCTGGATTCCTGGGCCGCGCTCACGATCCCTATACGCTCTACCCGGCGGGGGATGATTTCAACGAGACCAAGATGGACCGCATTCAGGCTGCGGCCCTGAGCCTGCGCCCCGAGCTCTCCGTACAGCGCCTTGGTCGGCGTGCGGAACTGCGCAACCAAATCAGCGCAGCGTCCCCGCATCTTCAGAAGGCCATCGAAGACATGAGTCTCGACGAGTACTTCGAGCAGGCCCTGGGATTGATCCTCTCAGGGCGAGCCCGTGATGCGTTCGATCTCAGCAAGGAGCCCGATGCTCTGCGAGACCGGTATGGCCGCACGACCTTCGGACAGTCCTGCCTGATGGCCCGCCGCTTCATCGAGGCCGGCACACGCTTCGTACAGGTCAACTGGCCCAAGCAGGCCAACTCCGACCGGCACTCATGGGACGTGCACAAGGATCTGAACAAGCGCATGAAGGACGATGCAGCCCCACGCTTTGATCCTGGCTTCGCCACACTGATCGAGGACATGGATGAGCGCGGACTGCTGGAGGACAACCTGGTGGTCGCTGTGGGTGAGTTCGGTCGCAGCCCCAAGAAGGGCCTCTCCACTTCGGGCAACGACAACGACCCCGATGGCCGCGACCACTGGCCCTACTGCTTCACCGCGGCGGTGGCGGGTGCGGGGGTCAAGCGCGGCCACGTACACGGAGAGTCGGATGCCACGGGATCGGCCCCCCTGCGTGATCCGGTGCACCCCACGGATCTCTTGGCCACGATCTACCACGCCCTGGGCATAGACCCGCACACGATACTCTTGAATCACCTGCTCCAGCCCCGGGAGCTCGTGACCGGCGAACCCGTCACGGACCTGTTCGTCCGATGAAGTTGGCTCTACTGTTCTTGGGGCTCGCGTGGCCCACGCCCTTGCACGCCCAGGAGGCGGCGCAAGAAAAGGTGAGCTTCGAGCGCGACGTCGTTCCCCTGCTCCGAGCCCACTGCCATGGCTGTCACCAACCGGCCAAGGCCAAGGGGAAGCTCGACCTCACGCGCTACGAATACCTGATGAGCGCCGAGGACCCTGTGGTCGTTCCCGGTAAACCCGAAGAGAGCCTGCTGCTCGACTTGCTCCTGCCATTTGATGATGAGCCGCCGGAAATGCCCGAGGACGCCGAGCCCTTGTCGGCCGAGGAGATCGACGTCCTTCGTCGCTGGATTGCGGAGGGTGCAGTGGATGACTCCACGGCCAAGCCCGGCCCATTGATCGATGCCAAGCATCCGCCGATCTACCCCTGTCTGCCCGTCGTAACGAGCTTGGCCTACTCTCCGGACGGGTCCATGCTGGCCGTGGCGGGCTGGCACGAGGTCCTCTTGTACCCAGCGCAAGACAAGGAGGGGCTACCCCTCGCGCGCCTCGTGGGTCTGTCGCCACGAATCGAATCTCTCTGCTTCTCTCCCGATGGAACACATCTGGCCGTGGGCTGCGGAACGCCCGGCATGGAGGGTGAACTGCAGGTATGGAACGTCCCCAAAAAGAATCTGGCGCTCTCCATCCGATCCACCTTTGACACCCTCCGAGGCCTGAGCTGGTCTCCAGATGGATCGCGTATCGCCTTTGGCTGCTCGGACCGTAGCCTGCGTGTGGTGGAGGCCAAGACGGGCAAGCAGGTGCTCTACCAAGCGACACATGAGGACTGGGTGCTGGGTACAGCCTGGTCCATGGAGGGCGAGTTCCTCGTGTCTGTCAGCCGGGACAGATCCCTGAAGTTGGTGGAGGTCGCCACGGAGCAGTTCATCGACAACATCACAAGCATCACTCCGGGCGCGGTGAAGGGGGGCCTGATGAGTGTGCGTAGGCACCCTGAGCGTGATGAACTCCTGGTTGGCGGTGCTGATGGCGTACCCAAGGCCTACAAGATGCACCGCGAGCAGAAGCGCGTGATCGGGGATGACTACAACCTCCTCCGGGCTTTCCCCCCCATGCACGGGCTCGTCTACGCCGTCGAGTGGAGCACCGACGGCTCACTTGTTGCCGCCGTGAGCGGGCTGGGAAAGAAAGGGGAGGTGTGCGTTGCCAATGCGGCAGACGGCGTCGAGGTCTGGCGCCACGAATTCCCCTTCGGCGTCTACGCACTCAGCCTGGACTCAACGGGTACACGCCTGGCCCTGGCCGGTGACGATGGGATGGTGAGAGAATACGCCCTCCAAGACGGCTCGCTCATGCGCGAGTTCCCAAGCGCCCCGGTGGCGGCAGAGAACCCAGGCCCACCCACATCTCAGGAGGACGCGCAATGAGATCACGTTTGCTCTTGCTCCTCGCACCCGCGCTCTTGCTCACGGTCTCCATGGCCAGCGAAGATCGCCCTCTCAAGGCCACCTCCCACGCCTCCCCTGAGACCATTCAACTCTCCGGCCCCTACGACTCCGTGCAGCTGATCCTGACGGGCAAGAGTGAACAGGGAAACCAGGTGGACTGGACGCGCTCCGCCGAGCTGATCTCCGAGCCACATCTTGTCCAGATCGACGACAGACGACACATCCGCCCACTTGCCGAGGGCCAAGAGGTTCTCGTGTTCCGACAGGGCGATGCCAATATCGAGGTGCCGGTGGAGGTCACGGGTCTCGACCAATCCCCGAGAGTGAGTTTTGTGCGCGATGTCGCCCCGGTCTTGAGCCGCCTCGGGTGCAACGCGGGAACCTGCCACGGTACAGCCCAGGGCAAGAACGGGTTCAAGCTCTCCCTGCGCGGCTATGACCCTCTGGCTGATCACCTGGCCCTGACCAGCGACCTGGCCGGCCGCCGCGTGGACCGGGTCTCCCCTCGCGACAGCCTGTTCCTGACCAAGTCCACCTCACACGTCCCCCATGAGGGAGGCCAGGTACTCGACCCCGAGTCCATTGCGCACCGCCTGCTACTCTCCTGGATTGAGCAGGGCGCCGCTCTGGTGGAGAGCGATCCCCGGCCAGTGGCTCTGCGCGTTGTCCCCGAAGAAGCCACCATCCCCTTGGCCGGCATGAGCCAGCAGTTCGCCGTGCTGGCGACCTTCTCGGACGGGACCTCGCGCGATGTAACGGCCCAGGCCTTCGTCGAGTCCGGCGACATGGAGGTTGTGACCATGGATAAGCACGGGCTCGGCACGGCCGTGCGCCGCGGTGAGTCCCCCATCCTCGTGCGGTACGAGGGCAACTACGCCGCCGCCAGACTGGTGGTCATGGGCGATCGCAGCGGCTGGTCCCACGAGAAGACCCCCATCTTCAACTGGGTCGACACCCTGGTACACGCGAAGCTGCGCACGCTGCGCAGCCAACCTGGCGAGGTGTGCACGGATGCGGAGTTCCTGCGGCGAGTCTCCCTCGATCTGACCGGGAAGCTCCCCGATGTCGATGCCGTACGCGTCTTCCTGATGGATTCTCGCCCCCCGCGGACCAAGCGCGTGGAGCTCATCGACCGACTTCTGGGCAATACGGACTACGTGGATCACTGGACCAATCGCTGGGCCAGCTTGATGCAGGTCAACTCCAAGTACGTGGGCCAGCAGGGCGTCAGACAGTGGCGTGATTGGATTCGAACACAGGTGGCGAGCAACACGCCCTATGACCGGTTCGTACACGAGGTGCTTGCCTCCAAGGGCACGACCCGTGATCAACCCCAGACAGCCTTCTGGCGTGTTCAACGCGAACCCGATACGGCAATGGAGTCGGTGACTCAACTGTTCCTCGGCGTGCGCTTCAACTGCAACAAGTGCCACGACCATCCGTTTGAGCGCTGGACCCAGGATCAGCACTGGCAGCTTGCGTCGTTCCTGGCCCAGGTCACACGCGAGACCGTTCCGGCCAAGGATGGACATGACGAGGACGAGGCCATTGGCAACGGTGAGAAGGGCGAAGTCACTCATCAGCGAACGGGTCAGACCGCCGCACTCTCGTTCCCCTTTGAACATGCGGGCATGGAGAGCGGAGAAGCCCCTCGCCGCGAGCAATTCGCCACCTGGGTGACGGCCAGTGAGAACCCCTACTTCGCTCGTAACTACATCAACCGTTTGTGGGCCTACCTGACGGGCACGGGCCTGATTGAGCCCATCGACGACATGCGGGCGGGCAACCCGCCCACCAACCCCGAGCTTCTCAAACGTCTGACTGCTGAGTTTGTGGACAGCGGATTTGACGTGCGCCACATGCTGCGGCTGATCTGCCAGTCAAGGACCTACCAGCTCAGCACACGCACAAACCAGTGGAACGAAGACGACCACAGCAACTACTCCCATGCCAAGGCCCGACGGCTGCCGGCCGAGGTACTGTTCGATGCGGTCTACCAGGCCACTGGTGCCCAACCGGCACTTGCTGGCCAGCGACCCGGAACGCTCGCGGCGCAGCTCGTGGATTCCTCCACCAAAACTTCTGATGGTTTCTTGGACCTGTTCGGCAGACCGCCTCGTGAGAGCATCTGCGAGTGTGAACGCTCGGACTCGATCTCCCTTGGACAGGCCCTGAACCTGGTCAACGGGCCCACCGTGGCCAATGCTGTCGAGGCAAGTGGAAACGCCATCGAGAGCCTCGTGGAGTACGAGCCCTCCAACGAGCTCGTCCTGGAGGAGCTCTATCTTCGGTTCCTCAGTCGCCCCCCCAGTCCGGAGGAGTCAGCCCAGATGTTGGGCTACCTGGATCCCCTACTCCGATCCAACCTCAGCGCATTGCCACCTGATGCCGCCGGGGCCTTCGCAGCGAGCATGGAAGAGTGGGAGGCCAAGTTACGCCCACACACCTGGCTCACTCCCAGAATCAAGGCCTCCCGATCCGAGGAAGGGGCCACCATCGAAGTGGCGGAAGACGGCAGCTTCGCGGTAACAGGAAAACAACCCGACAACGATCGTACAACCCTCACGCTGGAGCTTGAGGGTACAGGCTTCACCGGTGTGCGGCTTGAAGTCCTGCCGCTTGAGTCCCTGGCTGGTGGCGGCCCTGGTCGCGCCGTGAACGGTAACTTCGTCCTGGGCGAGATCGAGATCATGGTCATCCCCAAGTCCAACCCGCTCACTGCTCGGCGCGTCCAATTAAAGAGTGCGACCGCAGACTTCTCCCAAGCCAGCTGGCCTGTGGCCAAAACCATCGATGGCGATCCTGCCACGGGGTGGGCCATCATGCCCGAGTTCGGCAAGCGGCACGTGGCTGTGTTTGAGGCAGCTGAAGACTTCGGACAGGAGGGCGGAGTTCTATTGGCTGTCACGTTGGTGCAGCAATTCGGCAGCAAACACACGATCGGCCATGGACGCCTCTCTGTCACGAGCGACTCGCGGCCCGTACGCCATATCGGTCTGACCCGGGAAACGGAGATCAGCCTGCAGACCGAGGCAAGCGCTCGAACAGAGGAGCAGCTGGAACTTCTGCATCGTGCTTTCTTGAAGACCATGCCGGCCATGGCGCATCAAATGCGTCTGGCCAGTGCTCGCGACCTGGCCTGGGCCCTAGCCAACAGCCCCGGCTTCCTGTTCAACCGCTGAACAGAAAGCCGAGGCTGTCGTCACTATCCGGAACGGAGGTTCGCGCCTCAGTTCGCGAACGTCACCTGTAGACCGTCCGAGGTGTTGCTGCCAGAACCCTGGCCTGCGTCGCGGAACCAGTACTGGAAGTAGCGCGTATCTCCAGAGACGATGCCAGCCTCCGGACCTGCCCCGGTAAAGTCCAGGGCATAGGAGTTCACGTTACCGGCGGCCTTGGATACCGGCAGCAGACGTGAGAGCGAACCGCCAACACACAGAGCCCCATTTCCAAAGGGAATGACGAGGTCTGGGGTGGAACCAAAGAAGAACATCCCAAACGAGTCGGGACACTGGCTGACGGTGACGACGGTGTCATTGGCGGCAATGCCTCCACTGCCGGCCCAGCCCATGCGCGCGCCATCGTTGAAGGCCGAGTTGGGGAAGGCCACGCAGTACGTCTGGAAATCAGCACCCGTGCTACAGGCATTGTCTGCCCCAGGAGTGTCGGATCCATCGATCGTGGGGTCGAAGTCCCCCATGACCCACACACCCGAGCAGACGAATGGGTGGGATGGAACGAAAGTACCGTCCGGGCCAACCTGCTCGGGCCAGTAGACCAAATCGCCACCCGCCGGGTCTTCGATGAGTGCGATGCCGGAGACGACGCTGGACCAGGGTGTGGTATCCAGAGTGCCGTCATCGTCGGTGTCCAGGTCGTCGTTCTTGGCTCCTGTGAAGTCCCGCACGAGAAGGTGCGTCACGTTGTCGGAGTTCTCGAAGTCTAGGGTGGTGACCAGGTCCGCGGTCCCCATGGTGAAGGAGGACTCGGCCGCAACGAAGTAGCCCGACGCGCCGATTGAGGTTCCCGCGAGCGAGACCACGGCTTCGATCACACCGGATCCGCCGGTGCCATCGCCGATGACGATATAGCTCAAGTCGTCGAGAGAGGTACCCGCCGGGCCAGCGAGCTCAAAGTACTCGTCGATGTCCGAGCTCGGCTGATCGATGCGCAGTTCGTTGATGATAGGATCCTGGGCAAAGACGGGAGAGGCGTACGCGACACAAAGGAGGGTCAGGGAGAGGCGCTTCATCATGATTCGAGGGGATTTGAGGGGGACTGAAAGAAAGCGGGAGAACAAAGCCTAGGGCTTCAGCCTAGTGGCCCATGCCACAATCGCCAACTAAGGACCATGTTGCAGCCCCCCACGACCCCTAGAATGCCGGTCGTTGCTACGTTCTTGCTTTTCATGGGCCGGGGATAATCTCTCAGATTCTCACCGCGCAGCCCCCAGTGGATGCCACACACTGAGGCCCGCCACACCTGACCAACCCGAAGCCAATGATCATCCTGAACACCCTCCTTGTTTCGGTGCTGCCGCTCTTCGCTCCGAATTCCAATTCCGGAAGTGACTGGCCGCAGTACAACGGTCCGCGTCACGGACGCACGGTGGCGGAGACCCTCGGCAAACGCCTTTGGACTGAAGCGCCCCCCACCCCGGAGTGGACGATCGAGACAGCCGCCGGGTTCAGCTCATTCACGCTCGCGGCAGACCTCGCCTTCACTCTGGTCGGAGAGGACGGCGAGGAGATCGTCATCGCCCTGGATGCCCGAACGGGAGAAGAGAAGTGGTCCTTCGCCACCGAGGCGGTCAAGTACGACAGAGGTGGCGGAGCGGGGACCAAAGAGAACAAGGGTGGCGATGGACCCCGCACGTCGGTCAGCTACGAGGAGGGGCGCGTGTTCGCGATGACCTCGTCCCTGCACCTCTATTGTCTCGATGCCAAGACCGGCCAAAGCCACTGGGACGTGGATCTGATCGAGGACCATGAGGGGCGGAACATCATGTGGCAGAACGCGGCATCCCCCTTGTTGGAAGGCGGTCTTGTGATCGTCGCCGGCGGAGGTCCGGGAGAGTCGCTCCTCGCCTTCCACCAGGAGAGTGGCGAGTTGTGCTGGAAGACAGCGGATGAGCGCATCACACATGCCACACCTATCATTGCCACGATCCACGGAGTCCGTCAGGTGATCTTCTACTTGCGATCCGGACTGGTCGCCCTGAGGCCGAGCGATGGCGAGGAGCTCTGGCGTATCGAATACCCCTACCGAACGTCCACCGCCGCTTCTCCGGTTGTCTTTGAGGACGTGGTCTACTGCTCAGCGGGCTACGGAGTCGGCGCAGGAGCCTTCCGCCTCTCGATAGAAGACGGCCAGTGGTCCAATGAGTCACTGTGGCGCAAGCGCAACGACCACATGAACCACTGGAGTACACCGGTCTGCAAGGAGGGGTATCTGTACGGGATGTTCAGCTTCAAAGACTATGGGGATGGGCCCATGAAGTGCGTGGACATCCGCACCGGCGAGGAGAAGTGGAGTCGGGACGGCTTCGGTCCCGGAAACTGCATCCTGGTGGGCGATGACCTGGTGGCTCTGACCGATGCAGGCGAGGTGGTCCTCGTGGAGTCCACTCCCGAGGCCTATCGCGAGATCTCCCGCGCCCCCTTCCTTGCGGGTAAGTGCTGGTCCACGCCCACGTTTGCGGACGGAGACCTGTTCATCCGCAGCACCACCCAGGGCATGCGTTTGGATCTCTCTGCAGCGGAGTGAATGCGGCTCAAGCCGCAGGATCACTGACCGTCCGACTTGTCCGCCCTGGCCTTCTTCGGCCAGACATGATCCTCGGGTCGAATGTTCGGAACAAACTGACCGAAGCCGAAGTTCGTTGGCTTGAACTCTCCGACGATCGACACGTCGCTCTCCGCGGGAATCTGGTCTTCCATGCGCAACCCCCAGTAGCAGGAGTTCACCATGATGCGCCGGACCCCTGCGCTGGCAAAGTCCGGTGCGGCGCCGATAGTCGTACAGGCCGTGCGCATCGGCTTGCCGGGCGCGCGGTCGATCTCCCGGACCCAGAAGATAGGAATCATGGGTGCGTTCTTGGGGCCCTCCAGCAACGGCGAGTCGGGCTTCATGCCCTGCAGTACGGCACCACGCAGCAACACCTTCGCATCTTCGGGCAGGTCCCGGATGCCATAGACATCTGTCGTACCCCAGACGTCATCTGCCCCGCGCAAAATGGGATGCTCGGCATTGAAGGGCTCAATGACCCCGCGCGTGCTCTGGCTCCCATGTCCGCCGTGGTGGTTGACCCACGTCTCTCCAAGGATCTGCCGGCCAAACCCTCCCGACCATTTGCCGTTGCGGAAGGAGTAGTGCGCGTAGGGACTCTCCTTGTCACGTGAGTAGTTGAAGGCGTGGGTCGCCGTTCGGATCCCCAAGATGGGCTTGCCCGCCTCCACATAGTCCACGATGTGCTTCATGTCCGCGTCCGGCAGCTCCCTAAAACGCAGGAACATCACCATCATATCCGCGGACTCCAGCACCTCCAGCCCGGGGATGTGGGTCTGGTTCTTGGGGTCGATGACGCCTGATTCAGGATCCGTGGAGAAGAGAACGGTGCAGCGAAACCCGTGATGGAAGGCGAGGATCCGGCCCAGCATCGGCATGACCTCTTCGGAGCGGTACTCCTCGTCCCCCGCGATCAACACCACGTGCTTGCCCTTGCCGGGCCCCTCGGTTCCCTCGTAGACAAGTCGGAAGGGCTCGACCTCTTGCGCGTCCTGGCTGAAACCGAACGTGGGAGAGAGTGCGAGGATCAAGGCAACGCAGAGGGCGGTGGATTTCATCTGTATGGAGGTCGGGCTGAGGGGTTCGAATCGATGCTGCGGAAGGGCCCAGTATCCGCCTTGGAACCCACATCCGCCACCGCTAGGCTGCGAGCCACGAGGAAAGGGCCAAGCGCGTGCGCTGCGCTCCTACTCCCCCACCATGATCGCCGACCTCGATGACCCGGGCCTCCCTGGCCTCCCAGACTACGATGTGGTCATCGCGGGGTCGGGCCCGGCGGGCATGACCCTGGCCCGGGAGCTGAGCGGATGCGGCCTGATGGTGTGTGTTCTGGAGAGTGGGTTGGAGAAGCCCACACCCAGGGGGGACCGGCTGCGCGAGGTCCAGAGCACGGGCATCCACATCAAGGCCTTCTCGCGCGAGCGCGTGCTGGGGGGTGCCTCCAGTACCTGGTCCGGACTCTCCAGTCCACTGGATGACGTGGACCTGCAGACGCGGCCCTATCTGGAGCACTCGGGCTGGCCCCTGGACCGGGCAGAGCTGGATGACTACTACGGGCAAGCCTCGGAGCGCTATCGGTTCCCGGCGCCCGAACTCTACGCCGCGGGGGGATTCGACGCCCTGCGCACCAAGGGGGAACACCAACCCGCCTGGGAGATGCTGCGCGAGAAGATCTTCCTGGCCGCCGCCGATGCGCAGGACTTCGGCCAGGAGTGGAAGTCCTGCTGTGAGGCCGGGGACACCGACCTCCTTCTCGACGCCACCCTGGTGGAGCTGGAATCCGAGGAGGAAGTCGTGGGAGGCGCCATTGCCCAGACCCGCAGTGGCCGCCGGGTCCCGATCCGTGGGCGCGCCTTCGTGCTGGCCACCGGTGGCATTGAGAATGCGCGCCTTCTCTTGGACAACAACCTGGGAAATGAGCAGGACCAGGTGGGGCGCTACATGATGAACCACCCGAAGAACTACTGCGGCATTCTGAAGCTGGCGCAGCCGGTTCAGAACCTGCCCTACTACTTCGGCTGCCAGGTGGGTGCCAACGCGGGCTACGCTGGCCTGCACCTGCCCAGTGAGGTCCAGACACAGCGTGAGCTCGTCAACGCCTACGTACGCATGGAGCCCCTCTTCCCCTGGTCCGACAACGAGGGTGTGGAGTGCCTCGTCCTGCTCGTCAAGAAGTGCAAGGGACTCCTGACCTTCTGGACGAAGAGCCAGGGGGAGGCCGTCATAGCCATGCGCGACTACTCCGAGACAGGCGACGACAGCGACCTCTCCAACACGCGCCGCTCGGCGCTGGGAACGGCGGCGCTCGGGCTGCGCGTGGTGCTGCACCTGCCCAGCGTATTGACGTACGCGTTCTTCCGCCTGTCCGGACGCTCCCCCAGAATTCGACGCGTGCGTCTGCGCAACTTCATGGAGATGGAGCCACGGGCGGAGAACCGCGTGAGCCTGGCACGGGAGACCGACCCCAACGGCCGCCCGGTGGCGCAGGTGAGCCACGATACGAGCGAGCGCGACCGCGCCTCCCTGCTCGCCCTGCACGAGGTCCTCCGCGAGGAGTTCGAGCGCACGGGTCTGGGCACCCTCGGCCCCGATCTCGAGCAGGCCGACCCCTGGCCCATCACCCAGGACGCCTCGCACCATATGGGCACGACGCGCATGGGCACGGACCCGCAGTCCTCGGTGGTCACGCCCCAATGCCGGGTGCACTCCACCTCGAACCTCTACTGCGCGGGCGCCTCGGTCTTCCCCACCAGCGGCTGCGCCAATCCCACCTGGACGATCGTCGCCCTGTCCATTCGACTGGCGCGGCACCTGCGCGGTGAACTGCAAGGGAGCGGGGCATGAGCGGCACGGCCAGTGCAACCAACGGGAAGCGCCGTATTGCGGTGGTGGGCGTGGGCAAGCGTGTCCGCGAGGCGGTGCTACCTGCGCTGTGCGCCATCGAGGAGTCCTTTGAGGTCGTTGGGCTGTACGCCCGCACGGCGCGCACCCTGGAAGCCGCCGGACGCGAGTGGCCGGTCGTGCCTCTCTCAGACCTGCACGACCTCAAAGGCGTGGACCTCCTGTATGTGGCCGTCGGTAAGGACGCGGTGCCGTCCGTGCTGCAGCAGCTCTTGAGCCTCGGCGCCTCAGACACGGACCTCCTGATCGACACGCCCGTGGTCCGCTTCCGCCACTTCCGGCACGTCGCAAGCCTGTCGGGTTTCCGCCGTGTGGGTGTACCGGAAGACTGCGCCTTCCTGCCTTGGATCAAGCCCGTGCGGGACTGCCTGGCTTCGGGCGTCCTCGGTGACCTCGACGAGTTGGTGCTCTGGAAGTCTGGCTACGCCTACCACGGCCTGGCCACGGCCAAGACGATCCTGGGAGCCGATGGGATCCGGCGCGCAAGCCGCAAGCCCGTGGAGAACGGGCTCTTTGAGCGCAGACTCCATCTGGACAACGGGACCCGGGCCACCATCGTCGAACCCCGGGACTACGCCTCGGGCTGGGTACAGGTGATCGGCTCCAAAGCCAGCCTCTGCGACCAAGCTCGGGAGGCACCGAAGTCCCTGCACCTGGAGGTCGCGGTCCAAGACGGCCTCTGCAGGAGTCTGCGAGTGGGCGACCACGTGGCCGAGCTCGACGAGGCCGAGGCCTCTCTCACCGCAGGGGATCCCGAGGACGCCAGCGTCATCGCCCGTCAGGAGGCCATGAAGCGCGTGGGCCTCTTGGGCGTGCTGCGCAACGTGCGCGATGGCGGCATGGGCTATCCCCTGACGGCTGCGGTGGAGGACACGGTGGTGGACTACTGGCTTGAGCGATTGGGGCGGTACCGCGCCACTCCCGTCACGGATCCCGGCGCACCCTTGGCGCGCTGCCTCCTCTCAGTTCTCTCACGCCTGGGTGGGTAGACGTGGCGCATCTGATCGAGACCCTGATCATGCCGCCGGTGGGCAACCTGCTGCTCGCCCTGGTGGGTGTGGCGCTGATCCGTGGACGGCGCAAGCTCGGGCGCCTGTGCATGGTTCTGGGGCTCGGCAGCCTCCTGCTCCTGACCCTGCCCGTGGTCTCGGCGGCGCTCCTGATCAGCCTGCAGACAGCCGCTCCCCTTCCACCGACGGGTCCCCTGCCGGATGCCGACGCGATCGTGATCCTCGGCGCGGACTTCCGTGCTATCGCACCTGAGATGGGTGGGGCCACGGTCTCGCCCCTGACCCTTGAGCGGCTGCGTTATGGTGCGCGCCTCGCACGGCGCGCTGAGACGCCCGTATTGGTCAGCGGCGGATCCCTTGGCCCGAAGGAGCCCCCCCTGGCGGGGCTCATGCGCAAGACCCTGCAAGAGGAGTTCAACGTGGAGGTGCGCTGGGCAGAGAAGCGCTCGCTCTCCACCCGGGACAACGCCCGCTACTCGGCGGAGATCCTGTCCGAGGCCGGGTGTGCGCGGGTCATCCTGGTCACCCACGCGTGGCACATGCCACGCGCCCGGCGGGCCTTCGAACAGGCGGGGTTGAAGGTCATCCCCGCTCCCATGGGCATCCACCCCTGGCCCGCCCGGGACCTGGGCGCCATCACGCCCTTCTCACGTGCCCTGCTCGAGAGCACCTGGGGCCTCCACGAGTGGGTCGGTCGGATCTGGTATCGCCTGACCGAGTGAGCCGTGCCGGGCCCTCAGTCCAAGAGCCAGCGCGCCCACTCTTCGTCCAGCCCGCGGGTCAGATGCTCCCGGGTGGCAGGGGGCTGCTGGGCGATCCACTCCCGCGCCGCATCCAGGTTGAGGTAGTAGGAGAAGGTGCCCGGCCCCACCACGAAGGAGCGCACGAAGCGCGCACCTGTACCCAGCAGGTAAGCCGAAGCGCGGGGTGAGGCCATGTGTGCGGTCACCTCCGCGCTCAGGGACTCGGGGCTGACCTTCCAGTCACTACCCACACGGCCCGCGGCCTCGGCCAGCCCATCGCCCAGCTCCTGTCCCATGCCGTCCGCCGCCGCCAGGGCGCGGGTCACGTCCCCCTTTGTCGCCCGCACGAGCCGGCGGCCGAGGCCGCGCACCCAGCCCATGTGTTGCTCACCACCGATCTCCCGAACCAGCTGCAGGTCCGCAGCGAAGTCCTGATCCAGGTCCGTCAGCCCCATGGCCGCGAGGTCCGCGTGCAAGAGCTCGGGGTGGGGTTCGTCGAACTCCGCGAGGCGCCGCAGCTGCTCCGCGCGCTCGCCCGCCAGATGCGGCAGGATCTTGGGCACGTAGCCCAGGTAGTGGTAGCCCTTGACCCGCTGGAGCAGGCCCAGGTTCTGGAAGGGGCTCCAGGGCCGCGCCTCACCCAGGATGCCCGCCGTGTTCCAAAGACCCAGGACGCACAGAGAACCGACGACCACCGTCCCACCCCGCCCCATGCGGGCTGCCATGATCGAGCCCACCAGGAGGACGACGACCCACAGGGGCATCATGCGCATCCAGTCAAAGGCGTAGTTGTGTTCGGGGAGGATGAACCCCGAACCGATCCAGGCCACGACCCACAGCAGAGCGATGGCCGCGAGGAAGCGGGGCACCAGTCCCCCACGCAGGAGGGCGAAGGCCAGAGCTGCGATTCCGGCGAGGGGATAGACGATGCGTGTGAGCAACCCGAAACCCCCGCGCTCTGCATACACCGAGTTCAGGAACGTACCCAGCAGGTCAAGGCGGCTCTTATCGGTCACAAGCGAGCGCCCGTGCACGTCGAACAGCTCCCCTCCCACCAGGGCTCCCATCCAGATCATCGGCAGGGCACCCAGCACGAGACCGAGCAGGCCGAAGCTCCCGCTCCGGGAGAAGACGATCCCCGGACGCATGATCAACAGCGCCAGGCCGACACCTCCCACGAACACGGCCATCTGGTAGCTGAAGTAGAGACCCAACCCCGACACGATCCCCAGCCGCAGCAGAGCGCGCGTCGGATCCTCGCCCAGGTGGCTCTTCATCAGTCGCAGGCACTGGTCGAGCATCAGCACGCCGAAGAACATGGCCTCGAAGTGGATACCCAAGCTCAGGAGGCTCAGCTTCTGGGCAGCCCGCGGGCCGAAGATGAACAGCAGGCCAAACGTCAGCGCCTCACGCCGACCACAGTGGTGGGCCAGCAATCGCCAGCCGTAGCTCATCACCAGGGCGCAGGTGAACAGCCCCAGCAGCTTGTGGGCCAGCAGGTTCTCACCCATCACCAGGAACGCCAACGCCTTCAGGTGGCTGATGACGAAGCCGCCGCCCTCGTAGTAGTGGTAGGCCAGCTGGTGGTGGTCGATGGCGAGGCCATCGAGCATGGCCTTGGCCGCGGTGCCCTTCTCGAGCTCCTCGCCATAGAGGAAAACGTCCGAGATGGCCGCGATCATCCAGCCCTTGACGAGGACGAGCAGGGCCAGGAGCGCGTACAGGTCGCGTCGGGGAGCAGGGGCGAGGGTCATGGACGACCACAGGATGACGGCGCGGGGGGTCCGGGTCCAACCAAGGATCTCGATTGCTTTGGGCCCGGGCACGCTAGGATCCTCCCATGCCCCGCGTCCCGTGGATCCTCACCCTCTGCCTGATCGGCTGCCAGCCGTCCGACCCCCAGGTCGATCCGATCTCCGGGGCGGAGGGTCCCGCCTTCGCCGGCTCGGCTTCCTGTCTGTCCTGCCACGCTCACCAGGCCGAGCTCTGGGCCGGCTCCCACCATGACCTGGCCATGCAACCGGCCAACGCCGCCACCGTGCTCGGGGACTTCGAGGACGCCAGCCTCGAGCACTTCGGGAGCACCTCGCGCTTCACCCGACGCGAGGACGGGTTCTTCGTGAACACGGCGGGTCCCGATGGTGAAGACCAGGACTACAAGGTGGCCTGGGTGTTCGGCGTGGAGCCCCTGCAGCAGTACCTCGTCGAGTTCCCCGGCGGTCGAATGCAGACCCTGCCGACGTGCTGGGACACGCGACCCGCCGACCAGGGTGGGCAGCGCTGGTTCCACATCTATCCCGACGAGCCCATCCCCGCCGGGGACGAGCTGCACTGGACCGGCCCGAACCAGACCTGGAACTTCATGTGCGCCTCCTGTCACTCGACGGGTTTGAAGAAGGGCTACGACAGCAAGTCCAACGAGTACACGACCACCTGGCTTGAGGACGACGTGTCCTGCGAGACCTGTCACGGCCCCGCCCAGGCCCACGTGAGCTGGGCCCAGGCCGGCGCCTCCCCCAACGCTCCCAACGGACTGGCCATCAGCCTCGCGGACGCGAATGGTGGCGTGTGGGAGTTGGATTCCGAGACGGGCAATGCCGTGCGCTCGGTCGAGCGCTCGAGCCGCGCGCAAGCCGAGACCTGCGCCCGCTGCCACTCGCGGCGCAGCGTGCTACACGAGACGCCGGTGGATGGTTCGTCATTTCATGACAACTACCGCCTGAGTCTCCTGGATGAGGGCCTGTACCACGCCGACGGTCAGATCCTGGACGAGGTCTACGTCTACGGTTCGTTCCTGCAGAGCAAGATGCACACCCAGGGCGTGACCTGCGGCGACTGCCACGACCCCCACTCCGCGCGCCTGCGCTTCGAGGGCAACGCCCTGTGTGCCCAGTGTCATCTGCCGGAGAAGTACGACGCTCCCGAACACCATCACCATGCTCCGGAGAGTGCCGGCGCCCAGTGTGTGGAGTGCCACATGCCCACGCGTACCTACATGGTTGTGGACCCGCGCCGCGATCATTCCCTGCGGGTGCCGCGGCCCGACCTGAGCGTGGAGCTGGGCACGCCCAACGCCTGCACCCACTGCCACGACGATCAGTCCGCCACCTGGGCCGCCGATGCCGTGCGCGAATGGTTCCCCGAGGGTCGCAGCACACAGCCCCACTTCGCGCGCGCTCTGCACGCCGCCCGCACCGGCTCCCCCAGCGCCGGATCGCTGCTGGCCGAGATCGCCGCCAGCCCCGAGCAGCCCGCCATCGTGCGTGCCACGGCCCTCTCCCACCTGCCCACCTACGTGGACCAGACCACCTTCCCCGCCATGGCTGCGGGCCTGGCCGACCCCAGCCCGCTGGTGCGCGCGGCGGCGGTGGATGGTCTGCAGGTGCTGCCCCTCCAGCAGCGCGCCAACCTGGCCTTCACCCTGCTGGAGGATCCCGTTCGCCTGGTGCGCGTCAACGCCGGCCGCACGCTGGCCTCGTTCACGACCCAGCAGCTGCCGGACCTGATCGCGACACCCCTGAACGCGGCGCTGGCCGAGCTGCACGATGCTGAGATGGAGAGCGCTGAGCGCGCCAGCGCCCACGTCAATCTCGCCCAGGTCGCCACCGAGCAGGATCACCTGGGCGATGCCATCTCGCACCTGCGCACGGCACTCACCCTCGAACCCCACTTCGTCCCCGTCTACGTCAATCTCGCCGACCTGCTCCGTCGCCAGGGCGACGAAACCGAAGCCGAGTCGATCTTGCGAGCGGGCCTGAAGATCGCTCCGGGAAGCCCGGCCCTGCATCATGCCCTCGGTCTGTTGCTCGCGCGCACCGAGCGCCTGCACGACGCGCTGAACAGTCTGTCCCAGGCCATGGGGCTCGCACCCGGCGAGGCGCGCTTCGCCTACGCCCACGCCCTGGCCCTGGACAGCCTGGGCAACCGCGCCGGCGCCATCGCCGCCCTCGAACAGGCCCAGTTGAGCTTTCCCACCGACCGCGAGATCCTGCACGCCCTCGCCACCCTGCACCGGGACGAGGGCCACAAGGAGACGGCACTCGACTGGGCCAAGAAGCTGCAGGCGATCTCGCCGGGGGATGAGTCGGTAGGAAAGTTGCTCGAGGAGCTGGGGGGCTAGAGTCCCCGAACTCCGCGCCGGAGCGGCTTGCAGTCCGGGGATGCCTGCGTAGGCTTACCCCCCATGAGCTCCACCAGGTACATCGTCCTCAGTGCCAGCCTGCGGGATGGCAGTCGCAGCCGGGTTCTTGCCCACGGCGCCGTTGAACGCTTGAAGGCTGCCGGGGCGGAAGTGGAGCTGATCGACCTGGTGGACAACCCGCTGCCCTTCTGCGATGGAGGAGCATGCTACGGCGACCCACGGGCCGTCGAGATCAAGAAGCGACTCGAAGGGGCACACGGCTACCTCCTGGCGACACCCATCTACAACTTCGACATCAACGCCGCCCTCAAGAACCTCATCGAGCTCTCGGGGCGGGACGTGTGGACCGACAAGGTGGTCGGTTTCCTGTGCGCGGCAGGGGGTCACAGCAGCTATATGTCGGTCTCCACCATCGCCGCGGATCTGATGCTGGATTTTCGCACCTTTATCCTGCCCCGCTTCGTATACGCAACCGTTGAGGACTTCGACGAGCAGACCCTGGCCAGCGACACCATTGAGGAGCGTCTGGATGGGATCTGCTCAGAGCTGGTGCGGGTGACGGAAGCCCTGAAAGGCGACTGAAACTCCCCCTGGGAGCCCTCAGAAGCCGTTCAGCACCCACCCAGGCCGTTGGCACGGCTGGTACCCTATGCCCATGTCACGCGAGCGCGACTTCCACGACCTCTACGCCCACGGTATGGCCCGGGTGGCCGCTGCGGTGCCGCTGGTGAAGCTCGCCGATCCGGCAGCCAATGCCCAGGAGATCGCACGCCTCTATGGCCACGCAGCCGCCGCGGGCGCGGCACTCGTGGTGTTCCCCGAGCTGAGCCTGACGGGCTACTCGATCGACGATCTGGTTCAACAGCGTGCACTTCTCGATGCGGCCGAGCTGGCCCTGCAGGAGGTGGCGGAGGCCACAGCCCAGCACTCGGCCCTGTGCGTGGTGGGCATTCCTTTGCAACGCTGGGACCGCCTGTTCAACTGCGCGGTCGTGCTCCAGGGCGGACGCCCCCTGGGTGTCGTGGTCAAGTCGTACCTGCCCTGCTATCGCGAGTACTACGAGCGACGACAGTTCTCCGCGGCGCGGGACGCGATGCGGGACACGACACGGGTGCTGGGAGTCGAGGTGCCCTTCGGCAACGATCTGATCTTCCGCGATCGCGAGCGCACCAACTTCTGCCTCGCCGTCGAGATGTGCGAGGATCTCTGGGTGCCCCAACCGCCTTCGGTGCGGGCGGCCATGGCTGGAGCCACCGTGCTCGCCAACCTCAGCGCCTCGAACATCACCGTGGGCAAGGACGCCTACCGCCACGACCTGGTGGCCAACCAGTCGGCGCGCTGCCTGGCGGCCTACGTGTACGCGGGCGCCGGCAGCGGAGAGTCCACGACCGACATGGCCTGGGATGGCTGCGCCATGGTCTTCGAGAATGGCGAGCTGCTCACCCGCTCCGAGCGCTACTCCCCCACCAGCCAGTTCGTCATGGCCGACGTGGACCTGGAGCGCCTCGTCCAGGAGCGGGCCCGCATGACCAGCTTCGGGGACTGCGCCACGGATCACGCGTCCAGCCTGGGCGAGATGCGCGAGATCCCCGTGCGCTTTGTTCCGCCCGCAGAGACGGTGACCATCGAGCGCACGGTGGAGCGCCACCCCTATGTGCCACAGGATCCCGCCACCCGCGATGAGCGCTGCGAGGAGGTCTATCAGATCCAGGTCAGCGCCCTGGCCCAGCGGCTCAGCGCCACCGGCACCGAGCGCGTGGCGATCGGCGTCTCCGGCGGACTCGACTCCACCCAGGCCCTGATCGTCGCCGCACGTGCCATGGATCGCCTGAAGCTACCGCGCACCAACGTGCTGGCCTACTCCATGCCGGGCTTTGCCACCTCCGAACGCACGCGCACCCAGGCAGCGAACCTGATGAAGGCCTTGGGCGTCAGCGCACACGAGCTCGACATCGGTCCCGCCTGCATGCAGATGTTGCGTGACCTCGATCATCCCTTCGCCCGGGGGGAGAAGGTCTACGACGTCACCTTCGAAAACGTCCAGGCCGGCGAGCGCACGAGCCATCTGTTCCGCCTCGCGGGCCAGAACAAGGCCATGGTAGTGGGCACCGGCGACCTGTCCGAGCTCGCGCTCGGGTGGTGCACCTACGGAGTGGGCGATCAGATGTCCCACTACAACGTCAACGCCTCGGTGCCCAAGACGCTGATCCGACACCTGATCGGCTGGGTGGCCACGCGCAGCGAATGCAAGCCCGAGACCAGTGAGGTGCTGCGCGCCGTACTCGATACCCCCATCAGCCCCGAGCTCGTGCCAGGCGATGACTCCCGGAGCGAACCCGCCCAGGTCACCGAGGATCTGATCGGCCCCTACGAGCTGCACGACTTCAGCCTCTACTACCTGACCCGTCGCGGCTACAGCCCGGCCAAGGTCGCCTACCTCGCCTGCGAAGCGTTCACCAAGGGCCCCGACCCCGCCTACACCGAAGCTCAGGTGTTCGATTGGCTCGGGGTGTTCTTGGAGCGCTTCTTCGGCTCCAGCCAGTACAAGCGCTCGGCCATGCCCAACGGACCAAAGGTCGGATCGGGCGGCTCCCTCTCCCCTCGCGGCGACTGGCGCGCGCCCTCCGACGCGGGTGCCCGCCCCTGGCTCGATGCCCTGGCCGAAGCACGTACCTGGGCCCAACCCGGAGACGGCGACTCCCAGCCGGAGTCCTGACTTGCCACCCGCCTTCCAAGAGGGATCGCAGGGATGAACCTTGAAGAGGCGAGCGTGCTGGCTGGGGAGTGGATGGACGAGGTGCGGGGAATGCTGCGCTCCAGTTTTCGCGCCAACCTGGAGGTGCGCACGAAATCGGATGCGTCTCCGGTAACCGAGGCGGATCTCCGGGTGGAGGAGTTCTTGCGAGAGCGGATCCTGGAGCACTTTCCCGAGCATGGATTTCGGGGCGAAGAGACCCCCGCCGTAGAAGGCAGCACGAAGTGGGTGTGGGTCGTGGATCCGATCGACGGGACGCGCTCCTTCGCCAGCGGACGCCCTCTGTTCACAACCCTCCTGGCACTGGTGGAGAATGGAACACCGAGGCTGGGCGTTATCGAGGCTCCCATGACCGGGGAGCGTTGGGTGGCTCACTCGGACGAGGTGTGCCTGTTCAACGCAAACGCGGTGGCCGTCCGATCGCCACGGTCCTTGGCGGAGGCGGTGGTGATCGTCAGCCGACCCGGGTCCTGGGTCGGAGCCCATGCCGAATTTCTCTCTCGCCTGCAGGCCGAGTGTCGCTGGCTCTTCTTCGAGAACGACGCCTACGGCTACGGTCAACTGGCCCGAGGCGACGTGGATCTTGTCGTGGAACGCGAGCTGAAGATGGTGGACGTCGCTGCCGTTGCGCCCGTCGTCCAAGCGGCAGGCGGTGTGATTGAAACCTGGAGGGGATGCAGCGTGGAACTAAAAGAGGAGGAGCGCCTGAACGCGGTGAGCGTGATAGCGGGAAGCTGCGCGGGGTTGATCGAGGAGGTGCGGGCTCTTGGACTGGTTACCGAGTAGTTCGGCACGCCCATGGGGCACCTACATCATTCCTTCCAGTCGTGTTCGAAGTTTCGGCAACCTCTCTTCATCAGGCAGAGGACACCTCCGCTGTTGCCAGGGATTCAATCTGCCACCGAAGTATGGGGATCCAGGCGAACGAGGAGCGACAATACAGCTCGCAAAACTCACGTGCCTCAATCTGACATCCGGCTCGGGCTTGGGTGGAGCAACCAATGGAGAGGGTTACGACGGGATCAGTCAAAAACCCCATGGGGTCGAGATTTGCAAGTCCTGGTGATCTACGCTGAGGGGCATGGGAGGAACGGGATTCTTGATTCGTACATCAGGGCCTCAGTCGTGGGCCTTCACGATTGGCGCGCTTCTGGCCCTTGGTTTGGCTGGATGCAAGGGGCTGGATACGCAGGACGATCTATCCGTAGGTGCGTCGTTCTCAGCCCTTCCCAACCTGGGCCTGGCCGTCGCCGCCGCCCAGGTCTTCAAGTCCGATGATGCACGCACGTGGGCTTTCGAGATCGAGGCTACCCACCAACCCTGGGACGACGAAGCTCTCGCACGGGATGGAAACCCGGCGGCAGGACCCTGGACACAGTTCCAGATGGGAACCAAGCGAGTGTCGCAACCTTCCGAGCGCCGACATTCGACCAGGCGCTATGGGCTGACGTGGTTTCGTGCAGGGGACGACCCCAACATCGTCCAAGTTGCCGGGGACTACATCGGGCTCTACGCCAGCATGGGTTTCGAGTCGGAGTTCTCAGAGACCCTAAGCATGGGGCCAGAGTTCACCCTGATAGCCGCCCGAATGGAGGGAGACGGTGGTGACCTGGTAGTGGTGCCTCAGATCAACTGGCATCTCAGTTGGGGGTTCTAGCGTCACCGCTCCGTGAGCGCGAATCCCGGGCTCGCCCTACTGGATCGTGAAGGTGGACGCGATCACTGCACTGGGATCCAAACAGGCATTGCCACGCGGCTCCCAGAAGCGGCCACGCTTCTCCCAGAAAACTCCGGGAGGCCCAACGGCCACGGTGTCGGCTACCTCAAGCATGGGCCAGTAGGCCAAAAGGCCCTTGCCTCGGTTGGCGACATCCCCGCCGGTCAGGGTTTCCGATCCGTCCGATTCGCTGAAGTAGGTGAACCGGATGATCGGTTCGGTCAAGTCCACACCCAGGTCCTCGGTCACCGGGTTGCCCGAATCATCATCAAACACCTTCTCGCCGGTGGCTAGATGACTATGCCAGAGCCGCGTCAGGACCTGACCGTCAACGGTCTCGGTGCACACACCGAAATCACGATTCCAGATCGAACTCTGAAGCTCGCAGTGGCGCCAGAGACCCCAGAAGCCCGTGGGAGTCTGGATCGGCTCACCCCAGGACGAATCCCCCTGCCAATCAAGCTGAACCTCGGCTGCCGTCGCGCCACGCCTGAAGACCACCGTGTGGTTGATGTCCTTTGTGCGGTTGCGCACGTTCATTTTCATGAACTGCGAGTCTCGCCAATCATCCGGGGGCAAGAAGGTCTCCACGTAGACCGACATGCGCGCAAATGTGGACAGAGGCCAGAAGTTCACCGGGCCCCCGCAAAAGAGCTGGTTCTCCTGACTCTTCCGCACGTACCAGTTGCCCCCCTCCATGAACTGACTCTGGACAAGTCCTTGTAGAACGTGACCATCAGGGCTGGCCTTGGGTACCGACGCACTCTGCCCAATGACGTCAAGCCCGACCGTCCCCGCCGGTGCGGAACTAGACAGGCCGCCTCCCCAGGCGGTGTGGTCCGAGGGGTCACTGGAATAGAGGGGGTCGTCCGTCGCCAGATCCCAGTTGTGGGTGTGAGTCCAGATGTTCTCATCGGAGCGGTCCATGACCTCGTGATCGAGAGTCACGATGATCGTCTTGCCCGAACCATCGGCCGTAGGCGCGATGTTGAATTCCAAGGGCACACTGACCATGCCGGCGGCAATGCTCAACACGCCGCTCTCACAGCCGGCCGCAATGGTGTAGTCCACACCCTCTTGCGCCGATCCCGACAGGGTGTAGTGAATGACGGTGGTCTCACCGGAGACATCGGATTGCACTATCGGCAGGGCGTGAGAGTTACCACTCGAATTGCCGTTGGAAGCCCCCGACTGGAACTCGATGCGAGGAACGGGCGCAGTGGACCGGATGAACAACCGGAACTCGCTGGGCTCCTCCACGCCCACATCCGCACCACCCGTCAGAGTGAGGCGGCAGAGCTTCTCCCGGAACCAGACACTGCCAACCCGGCCGAGTGGGTCAAGCGTCACGTCAATGGCTGCAGCGGTCATACCCTCTGCCAGTTGAAGGGGTGATTCCGAGCCAGATGAAAGCTCATAGTGCTCGCCGCGTACCGCATCACCTCCAAGGGCAAATGACAGCTGAGCAGATTGCGCGAGGACTCCGCTCAGGTTGATGGGCAGGTGCACCTCCTCCACAGGCACGGGGTCGAGCAGGGTCGTTCCGTCCTCCATGTAGTGCGCGTTGCGATAGACCGATCCATAAGCGGCGAAACTCGCGTCAGGAACATCCCCTGATCCCGAAGAGCCCCCAGAGGAACCCACGGCCTTGCCCCAGCAGCCGCTGAGGAGAGCCACCACAGCCAGAACGACCAAAGGTCCAGCCGGGCGAGCGGGTGACTTACGGGATTTCGAGGTGAAGCGGGATAGCACGGGACTGTTATGCAGAGGCCCAAGAATGCGGGAATTCAAGCCAATAGGATGAAACTGTAAGCAAACGGTCAAATGAGAATTTTCCAGTAGACCCGAAAGTACCGTGAAAGCCATCCCCTAATCCGATCCGGATCAACACCCTTCTGGTCAAGCGGTCGGAGTGCGCCTCATTCTGAGACACCGGGTCGGGAGACGGCCGCGCCCTAGAAACCAAAGGTCCACCCTACCAGGAATTGATCCAGGACCGCAGCGACCTCGCCCGTCGTAGCGAACTCCATGTCCATCCCCCCGATGCGACGGCAAGCCAAATGCACGTCCCCAAAACGGACACCTATCTCCAGGTAGAGCCCAATGGCTGAGTCCTCCTCGCTCGCAACTCCAGGGGAGAACTCGATGTCCAGATACTGCAGAGCCAGGCCTGCACCGATAAACGGGCGGGCGGCCCCATCAGTGATGGAGGTGTTCCAACGCATGCCCGTTGCTGCTGAGAGGGAGCTGGTGTCGGTCGTCACGTTGCCCTCGTTGAGTCCGCCAAAATCCTGGCCACTCAGGTAGAGGCTGACCGCGCCTTGCAAGCCACTCTTGCACTCCTTTCCCAGCAGATTGATCCCTGTCACAGGGCGAGCAATAGCCGATACGTCCCCATGTGAACCATCTTGAACACCAAACACAGCCTCGAGACGACGCCCCTCGGTATCAAGCGAAACGCAGGAAGCACACAGCAACAAGACCGCTGCAATCACGAGTTTGGAAGACGGCATCAACGTGAACATCCAACGCAATAGTAAGAGGCAGACAAGAGACAGTGGACGGATGTGGTAAGCCTCTTGATTGGTCAATACTACCACGAGAAACACCCGAATCGGTCAACTCTCATAATGACACAGGTTTCTGGGGTCTGGCCGGATCATGCCCCAGCGATTGCTGTGGCAGAGGCCGCTGCGGGACGATTTCAACTTCAGGGTAGCGCTCCGGATACGCCATGCTTGGCTGCCTTCCGGATTTCTCTTTCGCCGCCCAGCCTCTGAACAGTAGGACACGTGCAAGGGTACGAACGAGGACGTAGACATCCTGCCGAAAACCGAAATGCTGTCTGTACACATCATCCTGCTCGAATTTGGCCCTATACGCAGCCGGGTCGGGGCCCGCATACCCCATGACGACCTGCGCCAAGCCTGTAATCCCCGGTCTCAGAGCCAAGCGTTGACCAAATTCAGGGATATGGTCCAAAGCAAAGCGGTGTGTGTCGAACATCTCGGGCCGCGGCCCGATGAATGTCATCTCTCCGCGCAGAACGTTGATTATCTGGGGTAATTCGTCCAAGTGGGAGCGGCGCAGGAACCGCCCCACACGAGTCACACGCCCCTTGTCACCTGCCTTCCACGACTCGAAGATCCCCCCGTCGGGATCCCGCATGGTGCGGAACTTGTAGAGGATGAATGGCCTGCCGTACTGCCCCACACGCTCCTGGGCAAACAGCGCCCTCCGCCATCCGCCAAGGTAGAGGCCATAGCAGACCCCGAAGGGGAGGGCGATCAGGAGCACCGCGGGAAGGGAGGCCGTTAGCAGCAGCCCATTGAGCAGATGCCGCCCAATGCGCCAGTAGGCTCCCCGAGGCTGCAGTCGTTCCCATTCCAGTGCCTCCCCCACGCAAAAAGGCCGCAAAATGGAGGTCTGGGCGAACTCGGGCTCTGAGCTCATTGGCTTGATCGGTGGGGTCCCGCAGTAACTTGGGTCGGAATGTGCTTCTCAGATTGCGTACTCCCATACAAACCCCGCTGATTGATCGGAAAGGGTGACGTCCATGAGTCGTTGCCTGAAGGTGGGGAGCCCCTCGGTAACCCTCAACACGCTAAGTACGCCAGCGCACGAATTGGGACGGGAAAACCGCCAAATATATTGGCGCTTCCAGGCCATGCCCGACGGCGGTGACGATCGGATCCCCGACAGCCCACCTTCGGTGGGGCAGACTCGTCTAGAACCCCGAGGTCCAGCCGATCATGAATTGGTCCAAGACCACGTCCGAATCTCCCCCTGGGCCCAGGTCCATGGACAGGCCGCCGACTCTGCGCAGGTGTATGGACCAGGCGTCGTACTCGAGCCCGGCTTCTACATAGCCTCCCAATCCGATTCCGTCTCCCGGGCCTGAAGGCAGATCGATATCCAGGTACTCCAGGGCCAGGCCAGCCCCCAGGAAAGGCCGGAAGGTCTGCTGCCAGCCCCCGGGCGAGATGCGCAGGCCTGAGGTCATTCCAAGAGAGAGGGCGTCCGTGTTGACGTTCCCCGCGTTCAACCCACCGAAGTCACCGGCGCTCACCTGCACGCCGAAGACACCGATCAACCCCATGCTGTTCTGGTCCCCCTCCAAGGAGATCGAAAGCACGGGCCGGGCAGCAGCAGAAACATCCCCATTGGAACCGTCCTGCACCCCCATCAGGGTGGTGACGGAACGGTCCGGGGCGCCGAGGAGCGAACAGGAACTGAAGAGAATGCAGGCGATGGTGAGCGGGACGATTTGCGGTTTCATGACAGGCACAAATTCCGTCAGAATGGACCTGGGATCAAGGGGGAGAGCCCGGATCCTTGCGCACGTGGCGCAGCATGTGCCCTGAAGGCCCCGCCAGGGGGCAGGGTGCTCAGGAATGACCCGCTGTGCCCGCCCAGCGTTGTTATCGTGCGCCACACTGGCTCAATGCTCCCACTCCTCACCACTAGTTCCCATCAATGAAAGACACCTCCCCTGCCGGTATGCGCTGGACCATTCGGCTGCTCTCGGCTGTCCTCTTTTTCCTGTTCGCCTGGTTGCTCGGGTTCATCATTGAAGATATCGAGGATCAGGATCCCCCCGAAGTCCAGAACTTCTACGACATGGGGATCGATGCTGAACTGACCCAAGCCCAGCAAGAATTCGACATCACTCTTGAAGTGATCGAGGCGGACAAGGAGCGACAAGAGGGAATCAAACAGAACCGCAGTGCAGCCATGGGTGTCGCCAGGGACACGTGGAATCAGGCCCAGAGGGTGAATCAGTTCGAGCTCACGGCCGGACGGCAGCCGAGTGACGAACTGCGCGAGGAGC